>Ga0256833_1000045_pt1 | contig 92543 bp, 80 predicted proteins | sample 356284metaG_FD_190535 | JGI IMG/M metagenome (GOLD analysis project Ga0256833, IMG submission 190535) | Hydrothermal vent microbial communities from Mid Atlantic Ridge, Atlantic Ocean - 356-284 | ecosystem: Environmental > Aquatic > Marine > Hydrothermal vents | place: Atlantic Ocean: Mid... | reverse complement strand
ACCAATGCAAACCTTTGTTGATTCATTACCTTTGGCAAAAGAAAAAATAATAGATCAGACCATACAGACAGATCATGCTCACAGTGAGGTAGTGTCAGATTAAGTATAGTTCAGTACATTTGAACTATTGCAATAGTTCATGCATAGACCTCACCAGGCTTACGGTGTGCATGATCTGGGATCATATCTCAATTCTCACTTGCCTTGGAATGTCTGAAACTTGCAGGATCGAGATCGTGTTTTTTCAAAAGCCGCTGGAGGCTTTGTCTTTCAAGGCCACACATCCTCGCTGCTGCTGTCACGTTTCCACCAGATGCCTGAAGGGCCCTTGTTAGATAGGACACCGAAAAGGTGTGTACGATCTTTTCCTTGGCCTTTTTATATGGCAAGTGGGCAAGACAAGGCATGGTGATCACATTACTATCCTTATCAGTACCGTTGTCTATAGGGATATCAGTGGGCCATATGATCTTACTGGAAACCAGTAACACTGCCCTCTTGATGGCATTTTGCAATTGCCTGACATTGCCTTTCCACTCTCTCTGCATCAGGCACCTGATACTCTCGGGGGCGAATTCCAATCCTTCCTTTCCATATTCCCTGGAATACTTGTCCAGGAAATGCTGGGCCAATAGGGGGATGTCCTCGGCTATCTCCTTTAGGGATGGCATTGTAATGGATACCACGTTTAGCCTATAGAAAAGATCCTCCCTAAAGGTACCCTTAGCTATCTTTTCTTCCAGGTTCTGGTTCGTGGATGCAATCACCCTCACGTCTACCTTTATGGAGGTCGTACTGCCCAGGGGACGTATCTCCTTTTCCTGCAACACTCTGAGTAACTTTGTTTGGATGGACAAAGGGATGTCGGCAATTTCATCGAGGAGTATGGATGAGCCATTTGCTGCCTGAAAAAGCCCTACCTTGTCTATGGTAGCACCTGTAAAGGCCCCCTTGGTATATCCAAAAAGCTCGCTTTCAAGGATGTGCTCAGGCAAGGCCGGACAGTTGACAGTGATCATCCTCTTGTGGGAGCGGCTGCTCATCTGGTGTAGCGCCCTGGCAGCCACCTCCTTGCCTGTACCACTCTCTCCACGGATAAGGACAGTGACATCCGTGTCGGCAACCCTGTTCATGAGTTCGAGTATGTTCATTATCTTGGTTGACTTGCCAACAAAGCCAAACTGCTCTTGGGTAGAGGCTATCTGTTCCTGAAGCCTCCTGTTCTCCCTGAGTAGCCATGTCCTCTCCAAGCCCTTCTTTACTGCATGTATCACCATGTCATTGTCAAAGGGCTTTTGGAAAAAATCCAGGGCACCATCCTTCAAGGCCTCTACAGCCGACTCTACAGTGGCGTATCCAGTCATGATGATGACAGAAATGGAAGAATCAAAGGCCAAAACGCGCCTTAACAGGCTCAGACCATCGAGGTCTGGCATCTTGATATCTGTCAATACCACATCTGGGTCTGAATCTTTGACCTTTTCAATGGCCTCCAGGCCCGACTTGGCAAGGTCTATGTGGCAAGAGCACTTACCGCCTATGACCTGTTTGAGGAGCTTTAGCATGTCCTCCCGGTCATCAACTATCAAGAGCCTCTGCTTAGAGGTTTTCGTTTTCATGATTTAAAAAATATAAAGATTTCAGATCAATTAGACAAGATAGAAGAGAAAAAAGGCATTAAAATTCTTATAGATCAGCTCTCTACCCAATAATTGGGAGACTCTTTAGTTATTATAACGTCGTGAACGTGACTTTCCCTCAACCCTGCAGGTGTTATGCGTATAAACCTGGCATTCTCCCTGAGCTCTTCCACGGACCGACAACCAAGATAACCCATCCCAGAACGAAGCCCACCGACCAATTGGTAGATAGTGGCTGAAAGGGGGCCTCGGTATGGGACCCTGCCCTCTATACCTTCAGGTACGAGCTTCGAGACAGTGGTAACACCATCTTGGAAATAACGATCCTTACTGCCTTCTTTCATTGCCCCAAGAGAACCCATCCCCCTGTACACCTTGTATTGACGCCCCTTGTAGAGTTCCAGTTCTCCAGGGCTTTCATCCGTACCAGCCAGGAGACTTCCTATCATTATGCAGTGGGCACCAGCCCCGATGGCCTTGGTAAGATCACCGGAAAACTTTATTCCACCATCTGCTATGACAGGCCTGCCCAATTTGTTTGCCACAACGGCACAATTGTGAATTGCCGTAAGTTGAGGCATTCCAACGCCTGCGACAATCCTCGTGGTGCAGATAGAACCAGGCCCTACTCCAACCTTTATGGCATCTGCCCCAGCTTCCAGCAGTGCCTCGGCTCCCTCAGAGGTGGCAATATTACCGGCAATCACTTGTAGATCTGGAAACTCTGCCTTTATCTCCCGCACCGCCCTTATGACATTATCAGAATGGCCATGAGCAGAATCCACTACTATCACATCCGCCCCTGCCTTTTTCAATGCCTCGGCATGTTCCAAGCGATCGGCACCGACACCTACCGCTGCCCCTACTCTCAAGCGGCCCAGTTCATCCTTGCAGGCATTTGGATACTTCCTGATCTTTTCTATATCTTTTATGGTGATCAGGCCGGAGAGATTACCATTCTCGTCCACTACCAAGAGCTTTTCGATCCTGTGTTGGTGAAGGAGTTCCTTTGACTCCTCGAGGGTTATTCCCACAGGGGCGGTTATTAGCTTTCCAGAGGTCATGACGTTTCTTACTTCTTGGTCGAGATTGGTCTCGAATCTCAGGTCCCTATTCGTCACGATACCCACCAACTTCTTGCCCTCTACGACAGGCACTCCTGAAATACGGAACTCCCGCATGATCTGCTGGACCTGCCACAGCTTCTGATCAGGGGTAACCGTTACCGGGTCTATGATCATGCCGCTTTCCGACTTCTTGACCTTTTCTATCTCTCTCACCTGCCTCTTGATGGACATGTTCTTGTGAATTATTCCAATGCCCCCTTCTCTTGCCAGGCTTATGGCCGTATCGGCCTCCGTGACCGTATCCATGGCAGCACTGAGTATAGGGATATTCAGTCTTATGGTGGCGGTGAGAGGTGCAGATACATCTACGTCTGCTGGTAGCACACTGGATCTTGCTGGAACCAACAGCAAGTCATCAAAGGTATATGCTTCTGGCACAGGATGGTTCAACATAGAAATTACACTCCTTTTGCATAAAGGCGGCAAGAAGACCTGAAAGCAGGCCACCGTCGCTGATAATTATTTTGTTTAATCCTAAATAACTAATTATCCCTGTCAAAATTGCAATGCCTGCAGGAAAAATATCTGCCCTTTCTTGCTCGAGCCCTTTCACTTGCCTGCGTTTTTTAAGGTCCAGCCCCCCTATAGAAGACAATAAGTACCTCAGACGTGAAATCGAGACAGCATGCCCTCTCACCCTGTGCGGATCATAGACGCCAAGTTGCAGATCCACTGCTGCAATAGTTGTTGCAGTCCCCCCAGTGCCAACAGCCACTTTCAATCCAGCATGCGGAACAGGGACCTTGGCAAGCCCTTTGCTGACGATCCTTTTGGCCATGTTGGCAAGAAGATCGACATCTATGACCTCCCTCTGGCTAATGCTCTCGAGCAATGAGACAGCGCCTATATCCAAGCTAATCCCATAGAGAAGCTTATTGTCGGTGCAAAAAGCTATCTCACTGCTGCCCCCACCAACATCTATCATGGTCCATGGAGATTCCACATCACCTATGGCATTATACGCGCCAAGCACAGCAAGTTCGGCCTCTTGGTTCCAGTCAATGACCTCGATATCAATGCCTATCTCCTTTGCATGCTCTATAAACTGTGCCCTGTTTGAGGCCTTTCGCAAGGCAGCCGTTCCTATGGCCCTTACATGATCTATAGAAAAGTCGTCAATGACTTCTCTGAATTTTTCCAGGGCAGACCAGGCCCGTTTCATGGCCTTCTTCCCAATAAAGCCATTTCCCATCAGGCCTTGTCCCAGTCGCGCATTAACCCTATGGGAAAACAAAATTCTTAGACATTTTTCATGGATTTCAGCCCCTACGAGACGAATAGTCTGAGAACCTATATCGAGGACAGCTACTCTACAGGACATCGAATGCATGTTTAAGAGTAAACAAGGTTACCCTTTTCATCAAGGTCGAAGAGATATTGGCAAAAGACCCAAGAGAAAAGGCCTTGCTTATTCTTTTTTCCTTACATAACAAAGATTAAAGATGCCCCCCCTTGGTTTCGATAGGCATATCAGGAGGTGTATCGAAACGGGCATGGATAAAAAGATCCTCATTGTCGAAGACAATAGAAAACTGGCTAACCTCTTCAGAGAGGCCCTCTCTGAAAAATTTCCAACAGAGACTGCCTTCAGCCTCAAGGAGGCCATGAAGGGCATAGGAAAATTCGGTGGGTATCTACTTGACATACAGCTACCAGATGGCGAGGGCCTGGAACTAATCCCGGAGATAAGAAAAACTACCCCAGAGGCCATCATCATTGTGGCTACTGCCTACGGAACCGTTCAAAAGGCAGTAGATGCCCTAAAGCTCGGAGCAACTGATTTCCTTGAAAAACCCGTTGACCTGGAGGCACTCTTGGAGCGATTTTGTGACTTGCTTCCATTGCCAGCAGAGGATTCACCGGTTGCCCAATCGCCCATCATGGCAGATGTCCTCAGATTGGCAAAGCAAGTGGCACCTACCCCTTTCCCAGTGTTGATAAGCGGGGATACAGGGACGGGGAAAGAGGTCTTGGCACGTTATATCCACAGATTAAGTGGTAGAGGTAAAATTATATCAGTAAATTGTGCCAGCCTGCCAGAACACCTTGCCGACAGCCTACTTTTCGGTCATCAAAAAGGGAGCTTCACCGGGGCATCAGAACATAAAAAAGGGCTGGCAGAGGCCGCTGACAATGGCACCTTGTTCCTGGACGAGATTGGAGAAATGCCCCTGGAGGTGCAGGCAAAACTACTCCGGTTTCTTGATACAGGTGCTTTCATGCCTGTGGGCTCAAGCGTGGAAAAAAAGGCCGATGTTAGGATCATAGCTGCCACCAACCGCGATTTGACTGGGTTCATAACAGAAGGAAAATTCAGACAAGACCTCTATTTCAGACTATCCACCTTTCCAATCCATATCCCTCCTCTCAAGAACCGCACCCAAGACATAGAGGCCCTCGTCATGAGACATCTTGCCAAGCTTCGCTCGCTCCTCGGACAAAAAATCAGCATAGAAAAAGAGGCATTGGAACAGCTAAAGGCATACGATTTCCCAGGAAATGTCAGGGAATTGTTCAACATCCTCGACAGGGCCGCAGTGACAAGCAGATTCAACATAAGCTGTGCAGCCATTGAAAACCACTTGATAAAATCCAGCCCGACAAGTGGGCCATCTAAAAATGATTTCTGGGAGGCCACAAGATCCCATGCAAGAAACAGAGAAAAGGAACTCATACTTCAGGCCCTGGAAAACGCGAGATGGAACAAGGCAGCCGCAGCGAGAGAACTAAAGATTAGTTACAAGACGCTACTCAATAAAATGAAAAAACTCGGCCTGAGCTGAAAAAGGGCGGTGAAGAATGGTTGATCAGTAACTGAAGAGCCCGATATCGAGACATGGTGCCCTTTTGAGGGTGTGCCCATCCGATTCCATCAAAGTCACCAGTTGCCACGACAAATATCAGTGCAGATGCCCCTGAAGCCATAGGAATATCTCGAAACACATAGACACTTCCATTCAAAAAAGCAAGAACCAGATCACCACCAGCAGATAACATGTCAATCGGGGCAGGCACACGATATTGGGAGATCTGCACTGGGTGTATGGGGTCTGAAATGTCGAACTCTGAAAGGTTATCATCACAGCCACATAAAGCTTGTCGCCTTTGACTGTTGGCGTCAAACAATACCAATTCGCTACCAAAGGCAGCCAAAAGATAATATTCATAACATAGTGACAAGATTGACATAGATTGTGACTGTGTCGCCTCTTCGGCAAACTTGTAACGTCTAATCCAGGGTGATTACCCAAATATCGATATTGCCATTCCTACTTGATTCGAAGACCAACTGCCTACTGTCTGGACTCCACTTGGGATTGAGGTCAAAGCCTCCTGAGGTAAGCTGTTTGGCCTGCTTTGTATCAAGGTCATAGACCCAAATAGAGGAACCAAAAGACTTGTCCCAGGCCCAAAAGGCGACCTTTTTGGAGTCAGGAGAAAAAACCGGTCCCCTATCTCCCAAGGTCAGACCTTGAGAGATCAAGCTTGTATTCAGTGCCGTAGCATTACTTTCATCCTCTTGAGGTATAGCCATATCAGAAATCACGGCCACATAACTTACCCGATCCTTTCCGGACGCACCGTTTATGGCCTCGGCGGTGTAGGCTATCCATCTGCCATTTGGGCTCCAGGAATTCATTTGAATAGACTGGGGCCCCGGCCACTCGTGAATCAGCGGCTTGGACAGATCACTCCCAAAGGTTATGAAATCCTCCACTGTTAGGGCGTAATTTCCAGAACCTCCCCTCTTGAACGCTATTATCTTACCATCTGGACTCCATAAAGGATTGGTCTCCATAGCAGGTCTATTGGTAAGACGATATGAGGTTTTTCCATCGATAGATACTACGTAGATATCCCAATTACCCTCTACCTCAGAGGCATAAGCTATGAATTTCCCATCAGGACTCCAGCAAGGTCTATCCAAGACATCCGCTCCTTGGGCCACGACAACGACATCAGTAGGGTCATCAACGTCCACATGACCTATGAGATACTCTTTAGAGTTTTCGTCAAAACCTTGGAATAGAACTCTGGTTCCATCTGGGCTCCAGAGAGGCCAGCCGAACTGAATAGGCCCTGATGTCAAGGCTCGCTTCCCTGTTCCATCACTATTCATCACCCACAGATGATAAAATCCAGACCGGTTGGACACCCAGACTATCTGATTCCCCTTTGGACTCCATACGGGATTGATATCCATGGCAGCATTCGTGGTGAGACGGATTGCATTCCCTGGAGCTTTTGAATCACTGGACAGTTGTAGTGGTTGCTCTAACAAGGACTTGTTGGATTCTGGCACTGGACCATCCAGTTTATGACATTTATAACACACTGACACATGGTCGTTGGGAACTATTACTCTAGTAGGTAGAGTCAGCCTGTCAGGGAAGGGAAAGTAAAACCCCTTGATATTCCCAGAATAATCACTTTTAAATATCAAACCAGATGAATCTACCTGGTAAAAATTTCCATCAGGCCCAGGCAACCCGTCTCCCAATATAACCGTTTCCAGTTGTGCATTGGCCTGTGAGGCCTGATATTGACCAGCCCCGTTTTGACCAGATAAAAAATTGGGATGGAACCCCTTTGTTACAGTAGGTCTGGCTATACCTGTAGACGTATCTTCTGTAACTTCTTGATATACAGTTTCCAAGGGTAGAACAGAACCATCACGACCGTGAATAAAATCCTGCCCCCGCACCAATATCCTGTAGGCCTTGTCTAACATCAGGGCGCGGCCTCTTGAAGGGTACAGAAGGGTAGTTATGTCATCATGCAATGCCAGGAGGGCGTTTTTATTGACAGTACCATTTTGGTCAAAGAATTTTGCGATTACCTCATCGTTGTTACGAAATTCATTACCAGAGCGGTTATACATGAGATAATAAGAATATTCATATTGAGTGCCAGCCCCTTCGATATCCACCTTTGGCTCTGGGAGACCATATAGCCCCCTCTGGGTCCAGTGATACCAACCCTGTTGAAATGAATTTTCAGTATCCAATTTCCTGGGAAAAGAAAAAATACCATCACTGGTGGCCCCTATACCTCCGTGACATCCCATACAATACAGAGTCTCCTCGTAGGACTGTGGCCTCAACCTGCCATTGGCATCCTCAATAAAACCCTGATAAACCCAACCTTGGCCATTACTTATACCCATCTCCATATTACCAGGAAACATCTTCAGTCTATCTGGGAAATCATATTTTTCCTTGGCCTCTTCACCTGCGATCTCTTGAAGACGGCTGTAAGAGAGCCAATAAATCTTCTTTGCATAACGTAGTTCCTTCATGCGTGGGGCCAATCCAATCTTTCCGTCCTCCAAGACATCAATATAGCGCACACTATGGAGAAATTCTGTCCCTTCTGGGAAAAGACCTGCAGCAAGATGTACCAAACCACTCCTTTGCCTTTTTCCAGCCATACCTACAAAATTCATGGACTTACCAGATCTGAAGGGCCATATGAATTTGACAAATCGAGCAGTCTCAAGCCTCCCATTCAGATCCAGGTCAACACCGTATAAAGACTCATCTACAGGGGTTATGGCAACATCTCTTCTTGTAATATACGCCTCGACAATTGCCATGTTGATCTTATAGATCTCCAAATCGTAATTGCCCAACTCATCTTGCCTAAACTCTTCTGGCAACCTTATGAGCACATCGTCTGTAGAACCGTTTGTTGGCCAAAAAGTCCCTGGAAAAGGATAATAGGCAAATGCTCTCCAGCCACTATATCCCCCAGATGGTGTCCTATCGAATCCCTCCTGGTCAAACGAATAATAGCAGTCTGGAACAAAACCATCCCATTTTCCATTGCCATTGTAGTCCCACTTTTCTGGTACATGCTCAGCAAGATAGGCCAGGATGGGGCGACCATTTGGATCATGATAGTTGTCGTTTTGGACATAAGAAACTATTGCATCATCACCTATGGCCTCTATTTCAACGGACTTATCCTCAAATAGATTTGTCCAGTGATTCACAGAGGCTGCCTCTGGAAATGAATAAGCAAGTTGTAGGTCCTTATCACCTATTACTATGTTAGGTTTCTTACCGCCTGTATGACAAACATAACAAGGATTATGAATGAGGCTGTTGTCATCTTTGGTCTTTGTATAACATTGTGCCGGTATATAGGCAGCTGGATTGTGAAGTAGCTTACTCTTGAGATCCCCATCAGAGCTATTGCTACAAGGAAAAGGGGAAATACTAATTTCTAATGGCTTGTGATTCCAAAAATATTTGTTCTGCTCATTGGGTCTTACCAAAAAATAATACTCGATTTTGCTGACTGAGCTTGGAGCTATGTCTTCAACGGAAAAACGTGTCCTGGAATCAAACCTTGCCCCTTTTCTGAAGGGTTTCAGAGACGATAATTCAAAAGACCAATCTCTCCATTTTCTTTTTGTGGATAATTGAAACCAGTTATCCCCCACCTTCTTCACCAGATATACGTCTCCGCTCTGACCAACTACTTCAGGTGTAGCTTCAACGACCCAGGACATGGGCAGATGGTCCTTCTCGCAAAGAGGTAGATACCCCAAGGGGGACGATTCAATCTCCATACCTACGGATAATCCAGTGGATGTCCCATTGGAGTCCAATAACGGTACAAGGCCGAAGGCATCATGTCCAAAAAAAACGAAAAGACAACAACATACCAATAAAACTCCAGTGTTTATCCGAGATGTTTTAATATTCATGGCTAATTATTTTCCCTATTCAATAAAGAACAGCTAAGCAAGAAAAGAATGTGTCCTGGCGCCCTTGTGAGCGCCAGGACACAAGAGGACTACAAGCTATTTTACGAGGGCGGGAAACGGACCTATATAGCCTGTGTAAGCAGCCTTGTCATGGGGATTTTCCAACTTGTCTTGATCAGACTCTCCATAGGGATGCTGTACCACAGAAATGAGGTAACCAAATCCATTGATATTCGGATACCAATAGACAGAGGTGGTTTCTGAACCATATGGAGTTGTCTGAATCCTGGTAATGTCACCAGAGGGAACATCCATAGCCCAGACGAAATCATTCTGGTGACCGGTACCTGTATCTTCTCCAATGATAAGGGTATCGAAACCTGGTAGATACGTGATGTTATCAGGATTGGCTAGCCCGTGGAGATTGCAGGTATTTCCTGCAAATGGACTATCTTCAGGATAGGTTACCATCTGCCCAGAGATGATATTATACATGTTATGAGCCACATAATCACTGTTGATACCTTCATATGGACCGAGATCCAAGGCATATACACCCCCACAGGCATTGTAAGAAACACGTATGTCGTTGGGGCCGCCGACATCGTATTTATCATTGTCTTTACCCCTTTTCTTCCGGTCTTCCATACCTTTTTCTATGGCGCTTATAGCCACATAGAGCCGATTCCGGTCGGGATCATAGGTTATACCTTCTTCTTTCCTCAACTCGGTCGTGGCTCCCATCATGGCTGCATACCTTCTCGTTTCCAATCTGGATGCAGCCTTTTCCATCCCAGGTTTTATTTTCAGGCATTCATGGCCGCGAGTAGTGTTTATAGACGTAAAACCAGCAGGACAGCTCTTGTCTGGATTGGGTTCGACTCTTTCGAAAATGTCGTTGAACGTGATCTTTGAATCCAACAAAGGCCTAATCTCATCATCAGTGGCATGACCGAGATTTACCCAGGTGAGTTCAGCTCGACCTCCGTTTTCGCTACTTATCTGATGCCATTTCACGGCATAAAGGGTACCACTTGAGAGATCTGCCTCCTCGTCTGCCACAAACATGAAGAGGCCGACGTTGGTCCCATCGTCCGACATATAGACTGTACGCTTGTCCGGCAATACGTAGCCCAACTCAAAAGCAAGCCGTCCCATTGAATAATGCTTTACAACCCTGGTATCTCCTTGTTCATTGAGTATTGTCACCTCTATGATCCACCCATAGTCGTAAGGGTTCAATTTTAGAAGATCACCACCGTAGTAAGCAGCCATGGGATCGTAATAATCATCGATATGACCATTTGCATCTCGCTTCGAGGCATCTGGTTCGTATTCTTCACTGCCCAAATGGGAATTCCAAGGAGTCACACTTCCAGCACAGTGTACCCAGCCTCCTCTGACCTGAGAAAAATCGATGGGCCTGGTAGAAATAGGTGTTAGCTGTCCTGTTTGTGGATCTTGATGAATTTCTGTCAGATACATAGCCCCAGGCCTGGATTCAAAATGGGATATCATAAATAGCTTGTTACCGATAACGTGCAATGAGGCAAAATCGTTTGAGTTCGATATTACAGGGGATCCATCTTCAGCAACAAGCGGTTGACCATTTGCATCATAAAGTTGCCCAAACGTATAATTACCTAATCTATCACCACTTCTTAATATGGTATGATACCCTACTTGGTGAGGCTGTCCCTTAACATAAACCTCGTGGCTAGCAAAAATCTGCCTCTTTTCCTGATCTGTCTCAGGTACGGGGACTTCTGGGAAATAAAGATCACGCACAAGAAATTCAAGGGGAGACGAATTGAAAGTTAAATCGAAACTACCAAGGGGTCTATAGCCAACATACAAATTGAAGTGACCTGGGATCCCGCTTAGCTTATTGATGATCGATATACCTTTAGAACTGCCCAAAACAGCAGGCTCGTCCGCGGGCATCAACCTATCTGGTGAACCCGACAAGAAATGCCACCAACCTACAGGATCACGATACATCAGGGCATTGTTTACAAAGGCCATGACAAAACTATCTGCTACCATATCCTGCTCTCCCTGGTCAGGATGGATGATAGCACTGATGTTTAGACTGGCATCAGTTGGGAAAAGGTGAATTCTCTCTTGAGACAATTCTCCTGAAACATAATTTGTATCATGCCGGTTAACCACCATGCCCTTATCAGACTCTATAATAAAATCAAACAAGGCACTTGTCTGCGAGCCAGACATAGTAGCTCCTGGTACATTCTCTACCCTAAATTCCAGGGCCATAGCGGCTGACACACAAAAACTAATAGAATAAAAGACAAGACAGATAACAACTAAAAAGGGCCTCATAACTCAACTCTCCTCCTTCAGTTCAAAATGGTTGTGTCCGATTAATTGGGCAAATACGCCTAAAAAGATCCTTCAGATGAATAAGTTACTACTAAACATTTTTTAATTTTCCTTTAAGAAATGGTTTTAAGACGATTAGGATGGGGAAAGGAGCGTTAGGGGGCAGACAAATTATTTGGACAGTAGGTGAGAACTTGGAAGAGTGTACGAAGATTGGACCTGTGAAGCAGACGAAATGCCATGCATACAATACAGCATATCAAAAATAGAGCTCTTCTTTCAGGCCCCAACGATAAAACCCGCACTGAAGGATATCTCTAGAGTAGCCCTCAAAAGAAAAAGGGTTATGGATGAAAGCCATAACCCTTTGAAATCACTGGCCCGCCCAGGAGGACTCGAACCTCCAACCTACGGATTAGAAGTCCGTTGCTCTATCCGGTTGAGCTATGGGCGGCCTTTAAATACGCCTGAACGCCCTATGTGTCTCGCATATTCGGTAAACTTGCGAGGGATATAATCCAGGTTATGATTATTCTGGAGCCTGTATAATCATTTTTAAAAATCTTGTAAAGCATGGAGTATATAAAATCCACTTCCAGAATTAATAGTGGAATTTGCCCTTTCAGGAACTCTTTTTTTGGGTTATTTTATGCCTGAGAAGAGGGAGGTAGAGAATAAAAAATGAAAGTCGAAAAGGATACCGTCGTTAAAGTAAAATACACACTCAATGTGGACGAGGGCATAACGCCCCAAGAACTTAACAGGACCTTTGAGTCAGAATTCCTCTTTGGAAGAGACCCTGTCATCCCTGTTTTGGAAAAGGCAATATGGAACCTTGAAGAAGGAGAAAAGGTCGAAGTAGTCATACCTCCCGAACAGGCCTTTGGAAACTACAACGAGTCCTTGGTCAATGAAATTCCGCTTTCCCAGATATCGAACCCAGAAAGGCTGAAAGAGGGAGAAATCTATCGAGAAAAATCCGGCATGGGCAATGAAGTCAGATTTACTGTCAAGGAAATTAAAGATGACAGTGTAATTGCAGACTTTAATCACCCAGCAGCAGGCAAAAAATTACTCTTAAAGGCAAAAATCGTTTCTATAAGGCCTGCCAACAGCCTCGATATATTAAGATGTGTAAGCATCAACCAAGGCGGAGGGTGAGCCTGCTAAGATTGGGAGGCAGTTCGCCTCCTACACGCTTGGTTCTCGATAAAGGCCGAAATTCCCAACTTCTCGCTAAGTTCAAGGGATTTATCCGAAAAGAAAAACTCTTTGCCAAAGGGGCTTCCATCTTAATCGCGGTATCCGGTGGCCCTGACTCAATCTGTCTCCTCCATCTCTTGTTCTTGTTGTCAGACAGTTATCAGCTAAAGATAGCTGTTGCCCACTTCGATCACTGTCTCCGTGGCCAGGAATCAAGACGGGACAAGGACTTTGTTGAAATGGTCTGTAAGGTCAACTCCATTACTTTTTTCTCTGAAAAGGGCGACGTACTTACAGTAGCCCATAAGAATGCAAGAGGTATACAGGAGACAGCACGACAATTGCGTTATGCGTTTTTAAGAAAAACCGCCATTGAACATGGATTCGAATATACTGCCACAGGGCATACCTGTGATGACCAGGCAGAAGAGATCATTTTCAGGCTTGTCAGAGGTGCTGGCCCTCAGGGTCTATCAGGCATAAAACTCAAAAGGGAAGACAATGTAATTCGTCCCCTTCTATTTTGTACGAAGAGGGAGATCCTTGAACATCTAAATAGGTACGAGATAGGCTTTGTAGAAGATTCTTCCAACCTCCAGACCAAGTATACCAGAAACAAGATAAGACACCTATTGATGCCCATCATAGAAAAAGAGTTCAATCCAACTGCTGCCAATGCCATCTATCGCTCAGCCAGACTTCTGGCAGAAGAGTGCAGGGCATTGAACTCCATTGCTGAAACAGCTTATCCGAGATGCAGGGCAAAAGGGGTTGAAATACCTGGTTTGTTCCTCAATAGGGATATATTGCTTGAATGGCCAAGGGCGATTCGAAAAAGGATATATAAGAAGGCATTGGCAGAGTTAGGCATGGACTATGAACTAATCAGATATGACCACCTTGAAAAGATCGACGAAATAAACCTTTCTGACAGCGGCTCATCCCTTTACAATCTACCCAAAGGATACGTTGTCATAAAAAGCTATGACCTTGTCTGTTTTCTCAAGGAGTTTTCTTTCCTAAAAATGGGCAAGACAATGGACACTGAACACTTTTCATTGACCATTGACAGGCCAGGAAGATTCAAGCTTAAAGGTGTGGGTACAGTTATCGTGGAACCTGCAGGATGTAGTGAAGTATCAATTCCATGTAAACATTTCCTCCCCCGTCCCCTCTTTTTGGATTTGGACACAATAAGCTTTCCACTGAAGATCACCTTCAGAAAGAGTGGAGACAGATTTCAGCCATTGGGTCTCGACAAGGAAGTGAAACTAAAAAAATTTCTTATAAATAGACGTATCCCCAGATTTATCAGGGATTTTTTGCCGATACTTAGAATAGGAGATAAAATAGTGGCTATTTGTGGTGTTGAAATAAGCCAGCTGGTTAAAATTGGGACAGATACCAACAATTGCCTGAAAATATCCTGGCAGCCTGAAGACTGGCTTACCATGTTGAGATGCCTTAAAAATCTTCATTAATCAGGATAAATCCTGGAAATTTCAAAAATATCCCCTTTTGGGTTGCAATTGCTAAACAGCTTAGTTTTATTATAGTATAATCAGTATCCATTAAAAAAATTTAAACCGTTCAAACGGAGGACTATATTTGAATACGTTTTATAAAAATCTAAGCCTTTGGCTTGTTATAGGCCTTGTGGTAGTCTTTCTCTTCAACCTCTTTAACAAGCCCCAAACAAAAACCCAGGAAATCACCTATAGCGACTTCCTGTCTTATGTTGAAAAAGGTCAGGTAGCCAAGGTGATTATCCAGGATGAGAAGGTAGAAGGCACCTTTCTCAATAAAACCAGATTCAAGACGGCCGTACCAGCTCAAGATCGGGATTTTATCCCCGAGCTCAAAAAGAAAGGTGTTATCATACAGGTTAAACCTGCAGAGGAGACCCCTTGGTACCTAACGCTCTTGATTTCCTGGTTCCCTATGCTTTTGCTCATTGGCGTATGGATTTTCTTCATGCGGCAGATGCAGACAGGCGGTGGCAGGGCCATGTCCTTTGGAAGAAGCAAGGCCAAGCTCTTGAATAGTCAAAACATCAAGATCACTTTCAAGGATGTTGCAGGGGTTGACGAGGCCAAAGAAGAGCTCACTGAAGTCATAGACTTTCTAAAAGACCCCCAGAAATTTACCAAGCTGGGAGGTAGAATACCAAAGGGTGTCCTATTGGTTGGCCCACCTGGTACTGGTAAGACCCTTTTGGCAAAGGCGATAGCAGGTGAGGCAGGAGTGCCGTTCTTTAGCATAAGCGGCTCGGATTTCGTAGAGATGTTCGTAGGTGTAGGGGCATCGAGGGTACGAGATCTGTTCGTACAGGCAAAGAAACATGCACCCTGCATCATATTCATAGATGAGATAGATGCAGTTGGCCGACACAGGGGGGCTGGCCTGGGTGGAGGCCACGATGAACGTGAACAGACATTGAACCAGCTCTTGGTGGAGATGGATGGTTTTGAGACCTCGGAAGGGGTGATCGTTATATCTGCAACCAACAGACCTGATGTATTGGATCCGGCACTACTCAGGCCAGGCCGCTTTGACAGGCAGGTAATCGTCTCTGTCCCAGATGTCAGGGGCAGGGAGGCCATCCTCAAGGTACACAGTGCCAATACCCCCTTGGCTGACGACGTGGATCTGTCCATCATCGCCAAGGGGACCCCTGGCTTTTCAGGGGCAGATCTTGAAAATCTCGTAAATGAGGCGGCTCTCCTTGCAGCAAGGGCCAACAAGAAAAAGGTAGAGATGGTGGACTTTGAAAAGGCAAAAGACAAAGTCCTCATGGGCGTAGAGCGAAAAAGCGCCATAATCTCTGATGAAGAAAAGAAAATAACCGCATATCATGAAGCTGGCCATTGCCTTGCAGCCAAACTTCTGCCAGGTGCTGATCCAGTCCACAAGGTTACCATTATCCCAAGGGGCCAAGCCCTTGGCCTTACCCAGCAGCTTCCTGAAGATGAAAAACATACGTATCCAAGGACATATCTGCTTAATAATCTCGTCATACTTCTTGGTGGACGGGTGGCAGAAGAGTTGGTTTTCAACGAAGTGACCACGGGTGCAGGCAACGATATAGAAAGGGTATCGACCCTTGCTCGAAAGATGGTGTGCGAATGGGGCATGAGTGACGATATCGGTCCGGTTGCCTTTGCAAAACAAAATGAAGAGATCTTCCTTGGCCGGGATTTTGGCCACACAAAGGAATACAGCGAGGCCACAGCTCTCAAGATCGACCAGGCCATAGAAAAGATCGTCAAAGACTCCTATGAAAAGGCCAGAAACCTGTTATCTGAAAATATAGATTGTCTTCACAGCTTGGCCAGGGAACTCCTCGAGCAGGAATCCCTCGATGCAGCTCAAATTGACTCGATAATGGCCAATTGCCGAAAAGAAGAAGAGAAAAGTCAGGTTTCTGAGAATCAAGACGATGACGGTCTTGCTGGTAAATGACGGGAAATGTCATAAGGTGTAGAGATAAGGAGCTGGCCTGGCACAATACTACCATCATAATGGGTGTGTTGAATATCACCCCTGATTCCTTTTCAGATGGAGGTAGATTCCTCTTGCCTGAAGAGGCAAAGAGACAAGCAGTCTCAATGGCCCGGGACGGAGCCAAGATTATAGACATAGGAGGAGAATCCTCCAGGCCCTTTTCTGAGCCCGTCCCGGTTGAGGAAGAACTCAACAGGGTTATTCCCGTCATAAAGGCCATACGGCCCGTATTGAACTGTCTTATCTCTATCGACACTACCAAGGCAAAAGTGGCTATTAAGGCCATTGAAGCCGGTGCGGACATGATAAATGATATCAGTGGGTTGAGAATGGATGATCGCATGGCCTCTGTAGTAAGGGACAGGAGAGTACCCATCGTGGTGATGCATATGCAAGGTACCCCAAGAGATATGCAAAAGTCCCCCTTCTACCACGATGTTGTAGGAGAGATAGATGAATTTTTTGCAGAACGTATCTCATTTTGTATGGACCAGGGCATTCCCAGGCAAAACATCATTCTTGATCCTGGCATAGGATTTGGCAAAAGGTTTCAGGACAATCTCGACATAATAAATGGCATGTCGAGATTTACCAGACATGGACTCCCTGTACTGGCTGGCCCTTCACGAAAGGCCTTTTTGGGGAAAATAACCGGCAAGAAGATCCCATCGGAACGAGACTCTGCTACTGTAGGAGCTGCTGTGGCCTGTGCATTGAACGGCGCTTCCATGATCAGAGTACATAACGTGGCTGCCACATCAGATGCCCTCAGGGTAATAGATGCCCTCAGGCAAAGGAAGAACGAAACGGAAAGCGGGTTAGAAAAATACAATTAGATCAATATTTCAAACAGCCGGGGATAGATCTGCTGATCCAGACTATTCACCACTATATACCCTTGATGAGATGGCAGGATGTCGTGGATATCCTCCTTGTGGCCTTTATTATCTACAGGATAATGGTCCTCATCAGGGGCACCAGGGCCGTACAGATGGCAGCCGGGCTGGGTGTAATAATACTGATCTATTTTGTAGCACGGCAGCTTGGGCTCTACACATTGCATTGGCTCCTTGGAACTGCTCTCAGTTCCATATTTCTACTTGTCGTCATTGTATTTCAAGACGATATAAGACGGGTGCTGACCCAGTTCGGCCAGGCCCCTTTCTTGAAATACAAGGTCAAGACGTTTCATGCCCTTGAAGAGGTTGCAAAGGCCGCCTCCGAAATGTCCAACAACGGAATCGGTGCCTTGATCGTCCTGGAACGAACCGTTGGGCTGAACGAATTCATGGAAACAGGGACCAGACTGGACGCAGAGGTTACAAGAATCCTTTTGAATACTATCTTTGCAAAGTGTACACCTCTCCACGATGGGGCCGTGATAATCCAAGGCGGCAGACTTGCAGCAGCAGGATGCGTTCTTCCCCTGACATCCAATCCTGCCATCAGCAGGAGGCTTGGCACGAGACACCGGGCAGGTATAGGGATTACTGAACAAACAGACGCTGTCACTGTGATAGTTTCCGAGGAAACAGGCAGCATTTCAGTAGCTATAGCTGGACGTATCACCAGAGATATCGATCCAGGCACACTTAGAAGAATTCTCCATAATAGTTTCGCACCAGAAGAGGCTGAAAAATCCTGGTGGCGCTTCAGGCTGAAATAATATGCTGTGGAAAGACCTATTCCTGAAAGACTGGCTGCTCAAAATATTGGCCCTGAGTTTCTCTGTGCTGCTATGGTCTTTTGTCGTTGGCCAAGAAAAGGCAGAGATAGGCATACCCGTGCCCTTGGAAATAGTCAATCTGCCTTCAAATCTTGTCATAGCCAATGATATCCCTTCTTCAATAGAGATCAGGGTCTTTGGGCCCAGGAGTATAATAAAGAACATAGCCAGTAAAAACCTGACCAAGGTCATAGATCTCAAGGACGCCACACCGGGTAAGGAACTCATCCATCTTGCACCTGATGACTTCACCCTACCAAGGGGCTTGAAGGTCCTTAGGATAAAGCCTAATATCATCGAGATTGAACTCCAACCTTTACTGAGGAAACGACTTCAGGTAAAACCTGTTCTAATCAATGCTGTAGCCAGGGGCTACGAGGTGGAGAGGGTCTATGTTGAGCCGAGGGAAACCCAGGTCAGTGGTGCTGCAAAAGAGGTCTCAAAACTTAAATACCTTGAGCTGAATCCAATCAATCTCAAGGATGCAAGGGAGACATTCACCGAAGAGGTAGGTCTGAACCTTCAAGGTCTGCACCTGACCGTAGAGGGCCCAAGTAAGTTCAAGGTAACAGTTTTTATCAGGCCAGCCAGGGGTGAAAAAAAGATACACCATGTACCCATTCGACTGAAGAAAGGGCAATACAAGGTATCAATATGGCCAACAGAGGTCAGCGTGAAGCTCGAGGGTGAAAAACCAGCCCTTGACAAGATAAAAATAGAGGAGATAAAGGCCTCCCTTGACGTAAGCAAATTGAAGCCAGGTAGCTACACTCTCGCACCCAATACCCAAGCCCCTGCTGGATTTATATGCAAGGGAATAACTCCTAAAAAGATAAGAGTCAGGGTGAAAAGGGAGAAGTTGAGATGAGAAAGCTTTTTGGAACAGATGGGGTAAGAGGCTTAGCCAATGTACATCCAATGACCACGGATGTGGCCATGAACCTGGGAAGGGCAGTTGCCTATGTCTTTCGAAACGGCAAGAATAGACGCCCCAGGATCCTCATAGGCAAGGACACGAGGCTTTCCTGCTATATGTTGGAGAATGCCTTGGCAGCTGGGATATGTTCAATGGGGGTAGATGTGCTGCTGGTAGGCCCCATGCCAACTCCTGCCATAGCATTTCTGACATCCAGTATGAGGGCAGACGCTGGAGTCGTCATATCGGCATCACACAACCCGTTTCAAGACAATGGGATAAAACTCTTTTCAAATGACGGATTCAAACTGCCCGACCACCTGGAGGCAAGAATAGAAGAATTAATGGAATCCTCGACCCTGAACAAGGAGATGCCGACTGGAGAAGGTGTGGGCAAGGCATACAGGATCGATGATGCCCGGGGCAGATATATCGTGTTCTTGAAGCATACATTTCCAAAGGATCTGGCCCTTGATGGCCTGAAGATTGTGTTGGATTGTGCCAATGGGGCCACTTACAAGGTCGCCCCTGCCGTATTTGAAGAACTGGGGGCAGAGGTCATCAAGATTGGCATACAGCCCACTGGCACCAATATCAATGAGGCCTGCGGGGCACTTCATCCCCAAAACATGTGTGAAGAGGTGAAAAACAGTGGTGCTGACATGGGGATTGCCCTTGATGGAGATGGTGACCGGGTGATTGTGGTGGATGAAAAGGGTAACGTGGTAGATGGTGACCACATCATGGCAATCTGTGCCAAGCACATGATAGAAAAAAGGCAACTCAATTACAACACGGTCGTTGCTACAGTGATGAGCAATATGGGCCTTGAAAAGGCCTTGGAGGCCATGGGTGGCAGGCTAATTCGCACAAAGGTTGGAGACAGGTACGTAGTAGAAGCCATGAGGGAAAAGGGCTATAATTTTGGAGGAGAGCAATCCGGGCACCTTGTATTCATGGATCACATTACCACAGGAGATGGTATCCTTGCAGCCCTACAGCTTTTGTCAGTCATGCAACGGACAAAACGTCCCCTTTCAGAGCTTGCTTCTGTAATGGAATCCTATCCCCAGGTACTTTATAACGTAAGGCTCAAAGTCAAAAAGAGGATAGAGGACATCCCTGGTCTTTTTGAATCGAAGACAAATTTCGAACAGGAGCTGGATGGACGAGGCAGGATACTCATAAGGTCATCAGGGACCGAGCCAGTCATCAGGGTAATGGTAGAGGGAGAGGATGCCAAACAGATCGATGAAATAGCCTGCGCCATGGTAGAGGAAATCAAAAGACACTGTGAAACAGAATCGGAGCAAGCAGCCCAATAACCAGCAAGCCCTGCCATCCCTGTCCAGTTAGACCTGATAGAAAGGCAGGGCGCCTGCCAGGATCAATCAGCCTTTTTCCTCATAAAGGCCGGGATCTCGAGCTCTTCATGGTCCAAACCGTCAAAACCAGTAAATTCCACATGGGCCTTCCGGCCTCTTTCGTCTGGGAGCCTTTCCGGCTTGTTCACTTGAGGAGCAGGACTGGGAGAGCTACTTAATTCTACCTCCTTCTGTTCCTCGTCAAGCCTCTTTTTGCGTGCCGACTCTATATTGGTAACGACCTTCTCATCCACGGATGAGATATGCTTATCCCTGCCAATGCCAGTGGCAATAACCGTGACCCTTATCTCTTCCCCCATTGCATCGTCAAAGACTGTCCCCCAAATGATATTGGCATCTTCATGGGCCTCTTCATATATGAGGGTGGATGCCTGATCCACCTCTTCCATGCTCAAGGATGTGGTACTGGCAGTGATATTCATTAGGATACCCCGTGCACCACTGATGGATACATCCTCCAGCAAGGGATTGGCAATGGCCATCTGGACCGCCTCTATTGCCCGCCTTTCACCGCCTGCTATGCCAGTTCCCATTAGGGCCATGCCCATCTCGGCCATCACTGTCCTGACGTCTGCAAAATCTACATTCACATAACCCTGCACCACGATAAGATCGGATATGCCCCTTACAGCATAATACAACACCTCGTCTGCCTTCTTGAACATCTCGAGAAATGGTGTGTTGGGTTGGGCCAAGGATCTCAACCTATCGTTGGGGATGGTGATAATGGTATCCACCACCTCTTTGAGTCTCTCTATCCCCTCATCGGCCTGGCGACTCCGCCTCTTACCTTCAAAACCAAAGGGCCTTGTGACAACAGCGACCGTCAATGCACCAAGCTCTTTGCTGATCTCGGCAATAACAGGGGCAGCCCCAGTACCTGTACCACCACCCATACCGGCGGTCACAAAGACCATATCACTACCATCCAACACCTGTCTTATCTCATCAACACTCTCCTCGGCAGCCTCTCTTCCCACCTCGGGCTTGGCACCTGCTCCCAAACCCTTGGTGAGATTCTTGCCCAGTTGCACCTTTATATCGGCCCTGGACATCTCGAGGGCCTGGGAATCGGTATTGGCAGCAATGAATTCCACACCCCTCAGTTCCGATGCGATCATGTTGTTGATAGCATTACCACCGCCACCCCCAACACCAATAACCTTTATCTTTGCGGATAGACCGTTATCTACAAACTCAAGTGGCATTAGATCCTCTCCCTTTTTTGCTCTTTAAAGACCAAACCACGATTTCATTCTCCCTGTGACCCTGTGCAATAGATTATCGCCTTTCATCCTGAACCTCTTGGGATTCTGCGGCCTGTCTTGAAAACCGTAGAGTACGAGGCCTACCGCCGTGGAATACATGGGACTGTCGACAACATCAACAAGCCCAGAGATATTCCTTGGTAGCCCCACCCTTGTAGGAAGCTGAAAGATCTGATCAGCCATTTCACATACCCCAGGAAGCACTGCAGACCCCCCGGTTATAACTACCCCAGAGGCAAGGAGATCCTTTAGCCTGGTACGCTGTATTTCCTGATCTATGAGGGTGAATATCTCCTCTATACGAGGTTCCAAGATCTCGGCCAAGATGTGCCTCGAAAGCTGTCTGGGCTTTCGCCCGCCAACACTGGGGACCTCTATCATCTCGTCCCTTTTGACCATGGAGACAAGACAGGTACCATGACGAATCTTGATCTTTTCTGCATCGTTCATGGGGGTCCTCAGTCCAACAGATATATCATAGGTTAGATTATTGCCTCCAAGGCCCAACACAGCGGTATGCTTGATGGCCCCTTCGCTCAATAGGGCGAGATCCGTGGTACCACCCCCGAAATCGATAAGGGCCACCCCTATCTCCTTTTCCTCCTCGGTCAGCACTGCCTGTGCCGAGGCCAAAGGCTGCAGGACAATGTCATCAACATCCAACCCTGCCCTATTGGCGCACTTGACCAGATTTTGGGCAGCAGTCACAGCAGCCGTGACAATATGTACCTTGGCCTCGAGACGCACACCCATCATACCTACAGGATCGAGTATCCCCCCTTGGTCATCCACTATGTACTCTTGGGGTAGAATATGGATGATCTCTCGATCCATCGGGATAGCCACGGCCCTAGCCGCATCTATCACTCGTTCCACATCTTCTTCAGCCACTTCCTCTCCCTTTACCGCGATTACACCGTGGCTGTTGAAACCTTTGATATGACTGCCTGCTATGCCAATGAATGCAGAGGTGATCTCGCAGCCAGCCATGAGTTCGGCCTCTTCCACTGCATTCCTGATGGAGTTCACAGTACTGTCTATGTTTACGACTACCCCTTTTCTAAGGCCGACGGATGGATGGCTTCCAACACCTATTATCTCAATGCTGTCTTCAGAAAGCTCCCCCACTACTGCACAGATCTTGGTAGTTCCAATATCAAGACCTACGACTATGTCACAGGTACGTTCAACCATCTATCATTTCTTTTTCAATCGTGCCAGAGCCATGTCTTTTCCATAACCTACGTTTACACTTACCACCTTTGGATACTGACCTGAATTATACAATTGAAACAGGATTTTTTCAGCCCTGTAAAACTGCTTTTTGAGACCATCCCTGTTGATATAAAAAGGAACGGCCCTGTCTGCTGTATAGATCACAACTGTTTGATCATTTGGGAAATCTATCTGGCTGATATTATTATATCCGAGGGCCCTTACCCCGGTCTTTGACATCTTGATGATCCTGAGGGCATCTTCCATCTTGGATCTATTGACCTTCGGGGATATCTTGCCTGTAACATTGGCAGTTTTGGCCACACCTACTCCAGTAATCACTGGGGCCGAAAAGCCCTCGGACTCTTCAAAATATTTAAAACACGTACCATCCCGATCTACCAGGAAGAGCCTACCTCCGATCCTGGCCAGTGCAACAGGCTGCCTTTCCTCTATATGGATTACAATAGCATCTGGGAAACTCCTTTGCACATCGGCAAACCTGATCCAGGGATTACGTGATAACTTACGCGAAACCCTTTCGAGATTAATGGCAAATATATTGTCTCCTTTTCTTACACCACTCAGGGCCAAAACTTCCTTGTCGGTCAACCTCTTGTTGCCCTTTATTACTATGGAGGATACGAAAAAATAAGAGCTGCTGCTCATCCATTTCTTTATGCCATAGACCGTGCCTACTATCCCTCCCATAAAGACAAGCAGCAAAACAGAACACAAAAGGACCCTGGATACTACATTCCAGTTTGGGGCCTTGGCCTTCCTGGATTGTTTAGGAAACTGCCTTTTTCTACTAATGGATGATCTCATCTTCCCAGATTACCAGCTCCTCTTTTAGCAGGATACCAGTTTGTTCCTGCACCTTCTCTTTTATGATAGTAATGAGGTCCCTTACCTGAACGAAATCAGCCCTGCCACAATTGACTATGAAATTTGCATGTTTTTCAGATACCTGGGCATCTCCATTCCTAAAACCCTGGAGACCGCAATCGGCTATCAACGACCATGCAGACCTGCCTTCCGGGTTCTTGAAAACACAGCCTGCACTTGGTTTATTCAAAGGCTGAGTGTCCAAACGTTTTTTCATTACCTGCCTTATCTTTTGGAGCAATCTCTTTCGCGAACATGGGACAAGGCCATGTCCATCAATATCTGCCTCGCCTGGACAAGCATCTATGCGAATCCTCAAGGCAGAGATGATCATGCCGCGAGGCAGATTGCTCATCCGGTAACCAAAGGTTTCTCTCGAAGGCCTGAACCAAAAGCTTCCGTCAGGGCCTGTCAGAAGGATCTCTTCCACATAGTCCCCTATGGCACATCCACATGCACCAGCATTCATGAAGAGTGCCCCTCCCAGACTTCCAGGTATTCCAGCCAGGTATTCGAGACCTTCCAACCCGTTCTCGAGACACCACCTGAGAAGCCTGGGGATGGTCATGCCAGCATGTACTGTCAGATTACCGTTGAAAGAGATAATGGAAGACAGGCCGGAAAGGCTGATGACTGCCCTGATACCTTTATCAGAAACAAGGAGATTGCTTCCATTTCCCAAGATCCTAAAAGGTACCTCTGCTTGATCAAGCACCCTCAAGGCATCCTCAAGGGCCTGGATGGATAGAGGCGTTAGAAAAAGCCTTGTCCTTCCCCCTATCCTGAAGGTTGTAAAGGCATCGAGGCCGACATCTCTTTCGACCTTCAATCCCTTGATTCCTGTAAGTTCACTATAAGGCAACGACTGCATTTTCACCCTTTAAGAAACCTACTATCTGCCTGCCAACAGTTCCGATGGCCCCTGCACCCAAGGTCATCACCACATCTCCGGGCCGAAGAGTTGGGACAACGGCTTCTGGCAGCCTGGAGACCTCGTCCACGAAATGTACCCCTCCACCCCGGGCCTCACCTACAACCCTCGCAAGTCTGCGGCCAGACACACCTACGATAGCTGGCTCACTTGCAGGATAGATCTCGGTTATCCAAACCTCGTCGGCCTGATCAAAGGCAGTAGAAAACTCATCCATCAACATCTGGGTCCTAGTATATCTATGGGGCTCGAAAAGGACCACAAGCCTGTTATTAGGCCATGCCGAGCGTGCCGCAGCCAAGGTAGCCTTTATCTCCGTGGGATGGTGGGCATAATCATCAACCACCCTTATGCCACTTTCGAAACCAAGTATTTCAAATCTCCTGCCAACACCATTGTAATCAAGGAGCCCATCCTTTATCACATCGAAAGGCACGTCGAGTTCAAGACCAACTGCCACTGAGGCCAGGGCGTTTCTCACATGATGGATCCCTGGTACGTTCAACTTGATGCTTCCCAAAAACACATCCCTGAATTCCACGTCGAATATGGAAGAAAGTCCTACAAAGGCGATGTTTTGCGCCCTTAGTTCACAGTTTTCACTTATACCATAAGTAAGATGCCTCTTCTTGCTCCTTGCAAGGACCTTACGAAGGGGCTCGTCGTCTCCACAGGCTATTGCCACCCCATAAAAAGGTATCTTGTCCATAAACCTGGCAAAGGTCTCTTCTATCTCCTCAAGCCCAGAGTAATAATCCAGATGTTCCCTGTCTATGTTGGTCACCACCACCATACTCGGTGTCAAGCGCAAAAAGCTGCCATCGCTTTCATCTGCCTCAGCCACCAGGAATTCTCCCCTTCCCCAGTGGGCATTGGTACCCATCCCATTGACCTTCCCACCTATGATAACAGTTGGGTCAAAGCCTGCCTCTTGTAAAACAGAGGCTACCATAGAGGTAGTGCTGGTCTTGCCATGAGCACCAGCTACTGCAATGCCAAACCTCTTGAACCTCATGAGTTCGCCAAGCATCTCCGCCCTGGGGATCACTGGTATGGCTGAAGACTTGGCTGCAACAAGCTCTGGATTATCGTCCTTGATGGCAGAAGACACTACGACGACATCTGCTCCAAGCACGTTTTCAGGTCTATGGCCTCTAAATATTTTCGCACCGCTTGCCGAAAGCCTTTTGGTAATACTAGTGGATCTCAAATCGGACCCAGATACTGAATAACCCAATGTGAGCAGTACCTGGGCAAGGCCACTCATCCCTATACCACCTATTCCTACAAAATGGATATGCTGTTTTTTATACATGACCGTGAACTGTCTCTCCTCTGTTCCTCTCTATAGAATATTCCTGCTGCTTACCCTTCCGACACAATTGCAGAAGCTCTTCGGCTATCTGGACTGCTGCCTCTGGCCTGCCAAGCTGCCTGGCATTTTTGGTCATTTCGGCAAGGCCCCTGGGATTGGACATGAGCTTTTCTATCTCCGAGGCTAGACGGACAGCACCAACGTCTCCTTCCTCAAAATAAAGTCCTGCCCCTGCCTCTAAAATAGCCTTGGCATTTAGTCCTTGGTGGCCATCTGCAGAGTATGGATAAGGGATACAAATAGCTGGCCTTCCTATGGCAGTGATCTCAGCAAGAGTCGTTGCCCCTGCCCTGCAAATTATCAGATCAGCCCATGAGTATGCAATGCCCATTTCATTAATAAATTCATGAACTGCTGCCTCTATCCCAAATTCTTTATAAGAGTCTAACATTTCTTGATAATCCATGGGACCAGTCTGGTGGATTACGGAAAATCTGCGCCCAGACTGTCTTAGGAGCCTGAGGGCGGATGCAGCCAGTCTATTGAGGCCCGAAGCCCCCTGACTTCCACCAAGTATCAAGATATGAAGTGGGCCATTCCTTGACTTCCGCCCCGATGAGATAGCTTGTTCAAGTATTTGCCTCCTGACGGGATTGCCTAAGCATTTGACTCTATGGCCAGCAAAGCTCGACTTGGAGGCATCGAAACTGACAAATACGACATCTGCAAACCTTGAAGCAAGCTTGTTGGCAAGTCCAGGAAGTAGGTTCTGCTCATGAATCGCCGAAGGGATACGAAGTAGCCTTGCTGCTGCAAGCACTGGACCAGAGATATATCCTCCCACACCCAATACTGCGTCAGGACCAAATCTGCCAAGGATCATCATGGCCCTCAGGATCGAAAAAGGCAGATGAATGAGAGCCGAGACGACATTCAAGGGGCTTCTGCCTTTGAGGGGCTTTACCTCCAGGACCTCGTATGCCCATGGCCTTGGATTTAACACCTTCTCCTCAATGGGCCTTCCAGTACCAATCCATAGACATTCGAGGTCACATCTGGCCTCCAACTCCTCGGCAATCGCAACACCGGGAAAGACGTGTCCGCCTGTACCCCCGCCCGTTATGACAAGTCTGATACTACAATCACCCTGTCCTTTAGCCGGCCTGGATCTCTCATCCAACTTACTGCCGTATTTTTCTAAAGCTGCCTTGTGGTTCATTTCAGTTCCCTTACGATCCTGTCAAAAACCATGCCCCTTTCCTTGTAGCTCGAAAACATGTCAAAACTTGCACATGCCGGAGACAGAAGCACGGTGGAGCCTGTGCTGCTCAAAGCAACGGCATGTTCAACAGCCTGCCTCATGACCTTGTGACCATTTGAGCCCTCTATAACGACACATTCTCTTACAAGGGGTTCAATGGCCTCCTTGATCCTATGGGCCTCCTCACCAATGAGCACGGTATTGGCCAACTTCACCCCTGGCCGATTGCCGTTTCTCTGTCTGAGGAAATCTACAAGCCGTCTGAAATCCTCACCTTTTCCACGGCCGCCGGCGATCAAGGTTACTTCTCCATCAAGGGCATCAAGGGCTGCAATGAGGGCTGCTACATTGGTGGCCTTTGAATCATTGACAAACACAATGCCTCTTCTTGAGCAGGTCTCCTGGAGACGGTAACCAGGGACATCAAAGGTCTCGAGGCCATTTTGTATGAGATCGGGACCAACCCCTACCCTACTGGCAGAAGCAGCCGCAGCAGCCAGATTTTCGAGGTTGTGACTACCCTTCAACCTCCATTTCTTTAGATCATAGTCGTCTGATCTACCATCAGGCAGCCTGATGGTAAGTATATTTCTCTTCTTATCCAAGAACATGCCTGGATTTGCTTTATCCTTGGGATGCAGGAAAAACTTTTCTGCCGACACCTTACAGAGATCGCTTTCGAGGCCTGGACCAATGACTGCAAGATCCCACTTGTCCTGGTAATTGAACAGTCTTGCCTTACATCTGCCATATTCTGCCAAGGATCCGTGCCGATCCAAGTGATCTGGCGCCACGTTCAGTATGGCTGCTACAGAGAATCTCGGCCTTTTGAGCCAATGGGGCCACGAATTGGGGAAATATTCCAACTGAAAGCTACTAATCTCCAGTACGGCCACCTTTACAGCCTGCCCTTGGGAGAGACAATCAAAGAGAGGGGGGGAGATATTTCCAGCCTTTACATTTGGTATCCCAGCACAGGTTAGTATGTGGGATGTTAGAGAAGTAGTGGTGGTCTTGCCATTCGTTCCGGTTATTCCGATCATGGTGCCAGGCCAAAAAGAGGCCGCCAAGGCGAGCTCTCCAATAACAGGCACGGCTTTTTCCCTGAAGTATCTGGACAGTCCGGCTTTGAATGGAATGCCAGGGCTTACCACTGCAAGGTCGCAACCAGCTATATCTTCGTAGGAAAGAACCGCTTCTGGAACCGCTGGGATCCTTTTCCCTTCACACCAGGACAAGAATTCTGGAGGCCATTTCTCCAACCTTAGACAGTCACAGCAAAAGATTTCTGCCCCCTGGCCATATAGCCATCTGGCAGCCGCTCTGCCGGCCTCACCCACGCCTAATACTGCGATCTTTTTCCCTTCCAGGACCATTGACTGTTACCTGAGTTTCAATGTACTAATTGCCACAAGGCCAAGAAGTACGGATACGATCCAAAAACGTACTATGACCTTTGGCTCCGGCCACCCCAACATTTCGAAATGGTGATGCAATGGGGCCATCTTGAAGATGCGCCTTCCCTTGGTGGCCTTGAAATATCCTACCTGCATCATCACTGAAACAGCCTCTGCTACAAAGACCCCTCCGACTATGGCCAAGAGTATCTCCTGTTTGGAAAGCACTGCAACTACCCCCAAAGCACCCCCCATGGCCAGGGACCCGACATCGCCCATGAACAACTCGGCTGGATAACTGTTATACCAGAGGAAACCAAGGCCTGCGCCAACCATTGCACCACAAAATATTGCAAGCTCTCCAACCCCTGGTACGTAAAATATCTGCAGATATCGGGCCAGACCTGAATGGCCTGCGAGGTAACAAAAAAGGGTGTAAACCGCAGCCGAAACCACAAAAGGGCCAGTTGCAAGGCCATCCAGTCCATCTGTCAAATTTACTGCATTGGAAGAACCTGCAATCACCAAAAAGGCGAAAAAGATATAAAAAATTCCAAGATCAGGCCTTATATTCTTAAAAAATGGAATGCCGAGATGGGTGTCCCAGTTACCATGACACCAGAGTATCACTGCACAGCAACAGATCAACACAGCCTGTATCGTTAACTTCCATCTGCCAGGAAGACCCGCACTATTTTTTTTCTTTATCTTCAAAAAATCATCTGCAGCACCAATTGCCCCGAAACCTGCCAGAATGATGAGGCCTCCCCATACGTAAATATTCGTCAGATCTGCCCACAACAGGGTGGCTGCTATTATGGCTCCATTTATGAGAATACCTCCCATGCTCGGGGTACCAGTCTTTTGCAGATGAGTCTTTGGACCATCATCTCTGACCACTTGGCCAAACTGCAAGGCCTTGATCTTTCTGATAAACCATGGGCCGAGAAACAGGGTTATGGCAAGGGCGGTAACCGCTGCATAGATCGTCCTGAACGTGATGTATCTGAATACATTGAAGGCTGCCCAATATTCATGAAGAGGGTAAAGGATATGAAAAAGCATTCAGGTTTCCCTTTCCAGTCTCTCTCTTATGAAAAAAACAACATCTTCAAGGCCCACCCCCCTTGAACCTTTAACCAATACCGCCCGTCTGTCTCCACGGAAAAATGCTGAAGGATTTGTGGTCAACCAGTCCAAAAGCAGACTGGTTGACTCAAAGGAAAAGACCCTGTCTTGATCAAGACCTGAGCCCAAAGCCTCTTCTGCCATGAGCCTTGCCAAGGGCCCGACAGTAATGAAAAGGGCTGGATTACGCATGGCAACAAATGCACCTATATCCCTGTGAAAGGTCTCTGCCTCAGTACCGAGCTCCAGCATATCGCCAAGTATAAGGATCTTTTCCGCTGGCATATCCTCCAGTTCATCCATGGCCTCAATAGCCGCCTTAACCGAAGATGGATTGGCATTGTAAGAATCATCCAGGATCATCCAGCTACCATATCTTTCCATCTTCATCCTGCCCTTTTGGGCCTGGACGGCCTGGATGGCCTGTGCCATCTCCTCGAGATCGATGCCAAGGCCAACGCCCCCGGCTACGGCTGCAAGGATGTTTGAGGCATTTACTTTGCCCGAAAGAGGAGAACTTATCCGAATACCCTTATCTCCAACAGACACCTCGAGCTCCAGCCCTTTTGGAGTCTGGCAAATGTCCTTGACAGTTACACACTGGGAAATAGGGATATCGGTCTCGCATCTCCTCTTGCAGGTAAAACCCACGATATTCCGACAGATCAATTCCTTTGAAAAATTGCAGATCAAGGCCTCATCCAGGTTCAGACCCACTGTACCTTCTGCTGGGATATCCTTTAGCAAGACGATCTTTTCCCTGGCTATATTTTCAACACTTCCCAGGCCTTCAAGATGAACAGGCCTGATACATGTGACAAGGCCTGCATCTGGCTCTGCGATCTGACAGAGCCTTTCGATTTCTCCTGGCATATTTGTACCCATCTCCAACACAACCCATTGTGTACCCGGACTGACACCGAGCATAGTAAGGGGTAGGCCTATCAGGTTGTTGAAATTCCCCTTTGTCCCAGTGGCATTGAAGGTAGTTTTGAGAATAGATATAAGCAGCTCTTTTGTGGTGGTCTTTCCACAGCTGCCAGTAATTGCAAAGACCTTGAAGCCCAGACGTCTCTTGTACCACCGCGCAAAAGCCCCCAGGCCTTTGAGGGAATCGTCGACTTGCAGGATAGGAAAATCAGTCGGTAATCCCTCTGGCAGATATTCTACCACTGCGCAAACTGCGCCCTTATCTACTGCAGCCTTGACAAATGAATGACCATCAAAATTTTCTCCCCTCAATGCCCAAAATAACTGACCAGGACATATGGTGCGGCTGTCTGTACATATGGAGGAAAAAGCTACATCTCCACCCTGTAACAAGTTCCCAGATACAACAGCCCTGATATCATTTAGACAAAGAAGATTTTTACCATCCCTTTTAATTGAAGATGCAAGCTTACCAGAATCGAAGGATTCTTCCAATACCCTTCTGTCATCAAATGGAATTTTTTCACTCCCTATTATCTGGTAATCTTCATGTCCCTTGCCGGCCACCAAGATCACGTCTCCAGGGCGAGCCTTGGAGGCAGCCCAGGAGATCCCGCTTCTCCTGTCTGTGACAACCTTCAGCCTATCTAAATACCCTGGAGGCACACCAGCAAGCATATCCTGGATTATGGCCTCGGGAGATTCGGTCCTGGGATTGTCTGAGGTCAATACGCAAAGATCGGACATGGAGACGGCTATTTCCGCCATTTCAGGCCGCTTGCTTCTATCCCTGTCTCCCCCACACCCTATGACCGTTATCAGCCTGGCAGGCCCGAGGTCCTTCAGACACTGGAGTACATTCTTCAGGGCATCAGGGGTGTGGGCATAGTCGACCAGGGCAGTGATGCCAGGGGGGGATGAGACCCGCTCGAGTCGGCCTGGCACAATCTCCAGATCATATAATCCCTTTTGAATGTACTCGGGTTCGATGCCGAGGGCAGTAGCTGCTGCAGTGGCAGCCAGGATATTATAGAGGTTGTGTCGTCCTATGAGATGGGACATTATACGGAGCTGTTGGCCACGGATGCTGACAACGGCCTCGATACCCGAGGTATGTATCTGATAATCGATAGGTCTAACCATGGCCTTGCTCGTAAGGCCATAGGAGATCTTTCTGCCATTACACTGGTTCCAGAGTCTTTGACCCCACTGGTCGTCCAGGTTGATGACGGCATCTTCTGGGGCATAGGCTGTGAAAAGGAGCCTCTTGGCCTGAAAATAGCTTTCCATGTCACCATGGTAATCCAGGTGATCGTGGCTGAGATTGGTGAAGATGGCCAGCCTGAAACGACATCCTTCCACCCTGCCCTGGATCAGCCCGTGGGAAGAGACCTCCGATATGGCATATTCAGCCCCTTGATCCACGAGTTTGGCCAGAAAAGCCTGAAAAGAGGCTGCATCAGGTGTAGTCAGGTTAGCAGGACAGCTATCCCTGGGGGTTCTCTGAAAGATCGTCCCTGACATGCCGCAACTGGCACCAGCAGCGAGCAGTATCTTCTCGAGAAGAAAGGAGCAAGTAGTCTTACCATTAGTACCCGTAATGCCAATAACATCAAGCCTTCTACTGGGATGTCCCCAAAAAGCACTTGCCAAGAGGCCAAGGACTGTGGCAGGCCTATCTGAACACAGCAGGACAACATCATCAGGGATGTCTTTTTGTATCCTTTCCACGAATTCACTTGGCACTAACACTGCAGATGCGCCCCTGTCCACGGCCTGTCGTATGAAATCCATGCCCTCGAGCCTTGAGCCAGACAGAGCAAAAAAAACCATCCCAGGCTCTACCATCCTGGAATCCAAACAGACCCCTGTGATCTTGCACGTATCACATGGTCCTTTTATGACTTCTATAGCCTTCAGATCCTGTAACAGGCCCAACAGACTCTTTCGCATCTACGCAGCTTTAGTTAACCCTCTAATAATTTAATTAGTTATGAAATTACCGAAAAAAAACAGGAATGATATCTCGGATCAAAACTTCCTCTGTGGCAACAAGGGACCCCTCTGCTCCTCTATCAAAACCAACAAAAACAATCATTACTAAACAGACTCAGCCTTCGCAGACAATCACGCATCTTTTGCCCTTTCTTATCCTGGAACCAGGAAGTGGGTATTGCCTCGTCACGGTACCGGCTCCTTTGACTTCCAATTTGAGGCCGAGACTGCTTACTGCCTCAAGGGCGCTTCTAAGGGATCTGCCCCTCAAGTCTGGCATTATCGAAGACGGTGTTTTCAAGATGTGCCCATTCCCCACTCTCTCATTCAGTCCTGAGACAGATACCCCTGTACCCCTGGCAAAACCCGCAGAGTGGGGAAGACAGGCAGCAGCTCGGGCGATTTCGGCAGTTCTGCCAATGGTGCCTCGCCTTCTCTCCGGATCGATTTGGGCATTTTCCAGCACAGTAATATAGCTTATTTTTGGAGATCTTGCTGGCCATAGCCCCATACCTAATACCTCATAGCCCTGTCCACTGCCATAAGTCTTTTGGGTTACAGTGGCAATGGAAGGTCCATGATTATCTCCTATATTTTTTATGAATTTCCCAAGGACATCTTGATCGAAGAACCCACTTCGACCTTCTTTGGTGTGACTGTCATGATCAACAAGGCCAATTTGTGGGTGCAAGTGCCTTCCACCCTGCAATATGGAAGAAAATGTACAAAGCAACTGGATAGGGGAGGTATCTATGCCGGCGTCTATGATAGTGGTCACATTGTCTGAAATGGAAACCGGCAAGGCTCCCTGTTTTTCACCTGGAAGATCTATGCCTGTGGGCTGTCCCATCCCCAGTTTTATGAGCTGCCTCAATATACTGCTATTTACAGAAAGCCCTTTCAGATCCGCCTCTGTCATCCTGGTCCAAAGCCTGCCTCTATCACCAATGGATAGCCAGTGCCATGGGGACTTGCCGATGTCTGGAAGGGACCCTTCGTCGGCCTGTTCATCCATGTCTTCCTGATCCTTTAGCAATTCCTGATAATCCCTCTCAAGGCCGTTGAGCCATGCAAGGTTCATGACCAGCCCCCATGGATTCAACCCGTCTTCAAGGGCATAATTGTTAGAGATAGCTTCCCTATCAGACAGGTCCTCGTCCACGGCATAATTCGACATGGCAATAATATGGCCTGTGTTCAGATCCATGATTATCTGACACCCCCTTGCAGCCCTCAATCTCCTCATTTGCCATCTGAGATTCTTCTCGGACAGGGCCTGGATTTTCCTGTCGAGGCTAAGGGACAATGCCTCCTGAGGCTCCTCTTGAGGCTTACAGATTTGGGGTGTCAACACCTTGTCATAGGTGAATTCTATGCCATCAAGTCCCCTGCCGTATTTGTCCAGATAACCAAGTACTGGAGATGCCAGATCTCCATAGGGCCTGTACCTGACTATGGTGCCATCTTGATTGAGCCTTGAAATCGCAAGGACCGATCCGCTTCTGTCAACAATCGGGAGCCTACACAACAACCTATTTTCTGTAACAAGACTGCCAGGGGCAGCTTGGAGACTGGCCTCCGTCTTGTCTCCTTCTGGGACCCTTTCTCCAAAACATCCAGAAAACACCAGTCCAAAAAATACTAGACCGATAAGCAAAAACAGGATGCGGATGAAGATCCTCTTTGTCAACTCCCTATCACCTCTTTCTTTACTGCTGCCCCTGACAAACTTTATTCACCAGAATTCACACTCAGCGCAAGGTTATTATCTGATCTTCACTTGGCTTATGTAATCCAAGCCTCTTGCCCAGTCTCACAAGCCTTTCATGGCTCGCCATAGCAGAAAATTCCTTTGACAGGCTTGCATTCTCCTGCAAGAGATTGGAATAACGCTGCTCCAACAACTTCATATCCTGTGCTACTGTTTGAATCTTATAACTCGTGACGAAGGATAACCCCAAGAAGAGACATAGTACCAGCACTGCGACCACGGCCTTCAGCGATATGCCTGGCTGGGCAGACAGTATTCTTTTCGTCTTCCTTCTCCGTATAGAAGGAGAATATAACCGTCTCTGGGGCATTCTGAGGGTTGCTGATTTTGTAGCCATGTTTAATGCACCTCCACTTACTTGACAACTTTTCTGGCAGCACGGAGTTTTGCACTGCGGGCCCTGGGATTTGAAAGGATTTCTCCTGTCTGTGGCGTTACAGGCCTTTTGGTCAAGGGCTCCAGCCTGGCATCCTGTCTGAAATGATGCTTAACTATCCGATCTTCCAAGGAATGGAAGCTGATAATCACCAGCATCCCTCCTGGTAATAGATATTGTGCTGCCTTTTCGAGAGCCTCGGTCAGGTTCTCAAATTCCCTGTTTATCGCTATCCTGATAGCCTGAAACGTCTTGGTAGCAGGATGGATCTTCTTGGGATGAAATCTCCTGGGAATCGCCTTTGAAACAATGTCGGATAGCTCTGCACTGCTCAGTATAGGCCTTTGCCTTCTCCGCTTTTCAATAGCCTCGGCGATCTTTCCAGCCCATCTTTCTTCTCCGTAGATCCTTATCAATTCCTCTATCCGCTCCCTGGGCAAATTGTTGATCATGTCCGATGCCATGACCGTCCCAGACCTGTCCATCCGCATATCCAAAGGCTCATCCTTCATGAAGCTGAAACCACGGCCACTGTAATCTATCTGAAACGATGAAAGACCGAGATCCATCAATATCCCGTTGAATCCTGGTTCTGATTCTTCTTCCAGGACCAGATCCATGTCCTTGAAATTCGCTTGGTAAAATCCAACCTTGTCATTGAATCTCTTTAGCCTTGCCTTGGCTATCTCCAGTGCCTCCTGATCCCAGTCCATGGCCACCAGCCTCTTGATGGAAGGTTCTGCCTGCAATATGGCCTCTGAGTGGCCTCCCAGGCCAGCCGTTGCATCAAGGTAGAACCCCTTTGGCATTGGACGCAAAAACCTCAAGACCTCAGCGGTCATCACAGGTGTATGCACCCGGGAAAGTTCAGATTCCAATGCCGAATTCTTTAATGATATCATCGCTGATAGTATCAAAATTATCTCTTGTTTCAGCCAGTTGACTTTCCAGGAGATCTTTACTCCAGATCTCAAAATAATTGAGCATCCCCACGAGCACGACCTCCTTCTGGATATTTGCCTCCTTGCGTAGACCTGCTGGAAGCAAGATTCTTCCTTGTGCGTCGAGTGCACACTCTATGGCAGCACCAAGCAGATAGCGCTTGAAGGCAAGGACCTTGGGTGGGCCAAAACGAAATTTGCTGAACTGGTCTTCGACAGCCTTCCATTCCTCAAAGGGGTATGCAGCAAGACAAGAGGGCAGATTGGTAACTATGAGCTTCATGTCATATTTGGCCTTCAATATGTCCTTGAAACGGGCAGGTATACTGAGTCTGCCTTTTGAATCAAGGTTATGGGTTGACCTGCCCCTGAACATTTCAGCTTGTTCCCCTTTTTCCCACTTTATCCCACCTGCTACCACTATATTGGGAAAAAGATCCTCCTGTCAAGTGACAATTTATGTCAATTTTTGAGCAAGCTGCTGTTTCGACAAAAAAAATGCCCTATTCAAGATAAAACAGGGGATTTCTGGCAGAAAATTCCAGGAAACATGTCTAAAAAAAGAAAAAAGATGCTAAGGCAACAAGATCAATCAATGGCTGATGAGAGAAGCTCTACCTTCAGACCACCATTTAAGAAACGATAACGGGAGTCAAGGGACAAGCCCAAACTACGGCGAAGAGATGGAGGATTCTGGGGACATAGGAGGGTGAGTTTCCAGCCCGGTAACCTTTTTTTTACGATTCGCCCAAAAGTGGCGAAAAGATCTGTAAGGCTATAGTTTTCCTTCAACCTCTGACCATATGGAGGATTTGTTACGATAAATCCCCTCTCGGATCTACAGTGCCTTTCAAGGCAAGAGACGTCCTCTTGTATGATCCTTGCGAAAGGGATGAGGCCAGCATATTCTAGATTCAAAATGGATGTCTCCACGGCAGCAGGGTCCTTGTCCAGGCCTATTATGCTTCCCGTTGGTTCAATAGCGAGGCGGTCGGAACGCCTGAGCAGATGCTTCCAGAGGCCCTGATCGAAATTCTTCCATTTCATGAAGGCGAACTTTCTCCTTCTGCCAGGTGGGATCATACAAGCCATTAAGACTGCCTCAATGATAATTGTCCCTGAACCACAAAATGGGTCCACAAGATCAGAGGCCCTATCCCACCCAGAGGCCAACAACATGGCAGCGGCTAGGTTTTCCCTGAGAGGGGCCCTGACTGTAAATTTCTTCAGACCTCTTTTGTGCAGGTGTTCTCCTGAACTGTCCACACTGACCTGACATCGATCCCTGAACATGCGTACAAGCAGGAGGGGACAATTCCTTCCAGCCCTTTCTGAGGCGAGACGAATTGGGTGGCCAAGCCGCCTTGATATCCCTTCCAATAGCCTCTGCTTCAATGCCCCGGAATGGTATATCCTTGACTTGTGAGCCGTGGCCCTGATCCTAATATCTGTGGAATCTGGGATATATAGTTCCCAGGGATATCTGGAAAAGCGATCAGTTGCCTCCTTTAGAGAAAGTAGCCTGAAATTACCCACTCTCAGCAGTATCCTGCTAGCCACCCTGGACCACAAGTTCACAGAATAAATGGTGAAAAGATCCCCAGAAAACTCTACACCTCCAGCCACCTTCCTTCCCTTTATTCCAAGGGATGAAAGTTCAAGGGACAAGATATCTTCTATACCTGGGGGACAAACTGCAAATAGTTTAAACTTGGTATTGGATCCATTTGGTTTCATGGGAGTTAGATTATGTCCAATACTTAAAGCAGCCGGTCAAGAGGCATGTAGCCCTCCTCCAAAAATTTGACGTTTAATTTTAACACACTAAGGGAATAGGGGCATTGTCTTGGGCATGTTTTTCTCGAGACAAACAATAAAAAAGGCCCCTTGAAATCATTTCTTCAAGGGGCCCTGTGAGAGGAGAAGGTTGTGAGGAGAAGAACCTATGAAGAACTGTTATATCAAATCTCTACTATCTGTGGCCTCAATAGAATGACGAGCTCTCGTTTCTTTGTAAATTTTGTCTCGCTCTTGAATGCGTAACCTATCAAGGGGATATCACCCAATATGGGCACCTTGTTTCCTTGAGTGCCAGTCGTTTCGTCTATGATCCCTCCTATGATAAGCAGTTGGCCACTTTTGACTTTGGCCATTGTGGTCATCTCCCTCAGATTCACCTCAGGCAGATCCACTTCTGCATAGCCTGTCATAAAGGAACCAAACTCTCTTGTTGTGATGTTTGCAAGACGACTGTTCACTGGTGTAAGCTGAAGGATTATTTCGTCATCGGATTCTATGTTTGCTATGACCCCTAAGCCAATACCAGATAGGATGTCTTTTGTTTTGATGGTATAAGACGTGGTGGCCCCCCCTGCTGAATTGTCCACTACAGTGGTGACGGAATCGATATACCGTGTGGTCCTACCTCCGGTAATCATTGCAGGCTGGCCATTCAAAAGAGACAATTTGGGATTGGAGAGGACCTTCACGTTTCCAAATTCATTCAGGAAATTCAAAACGAGATCAAATGGGGCACGGGTCATTGTCACGCTTTCAAGGAACTTGATGCCATCTGTAGGATATATCTGACCGTTTTTACCAAAGGTCATGTTGAATGTGAAAGGTGACTCCTTGAGCAATTGGCTCCAATCCACACCTTTACTCGAGGAATCGTCCAATTGTACCTCAATGATCTTTGCCTCGATAATCACCTGTTTGCAAAGGGCCTCATGGAGATTGTCCACATAGGCCTTGACCTTTTCGAGAATGGAACGTGGGGCGGTTACAGTAATAATGCCAAGGGGTTTGTCAATTGTGAAATAGAAACCTTCCCTCGTACCCCGCCCAGTACCAGATGCGACCTTGGTCCCCTGGCCTTGACCTCTGTGTTGGCTGTCAGCCTGGTTGGATTGTTGCAACTGTCGGTCCGCCTGTTGTTGTTGAACACACAGGGCCTGGCGGGCAGGGTTGGCAGGATAGCGCTGTCTGCATAGATTCCTGATCCTTGCCATATCTTGCTCATTGTCTGAGGCAGTCTCTGGTACATTCAGGGTTGCCAGATCAAGAATTCGACTGATATTTTCCTGGATCGTGGCCCAAAGGTCTATGTTGTCATCATTATGCTCGACAGACAACTCACCCTGAAGACCTGTATCCAGGTCTCCTGCATTACCCAAGAAATCCCCCCCTACAGCAGTCCTGTAACTACCTGTAAGAAACGGACTGGTTATATGAAATCTCTGGGTATCCTTATACTTTACTATTATGGTATCGTTTTCAAACTCATAGAAATAATCTACCTGTCTCAATACATCATTCAGTGCATCCCAAAAACTGCTATCTGCCTTTATGTTGACACTCACCAATGCCTCTTGGTTCACATCACTCGACCAGCTGACATTCATACCCTTCAGATCTGCAAGGGATCGAATTATTGTATGGAGAGGGACCTTTCCATTCTTCGTGTTTATGTTGGCCCCTACCAGCATATCGGGCAATTTCGCATCCTCTGAAGTAACGTGAACCTCGCTCAAGCTGTATGAAGGTCTCCATCTTATGGCTGGCCTGTCAGTGGCCAATCCAGTGCTTGGGGCAAGCACCCGATTTGCTTCCAACTGTGCTGACAGGGGAGAATTCTTTGATGTCCTTGTGGGCTGGGATTTGTTAAGCGCCTTGCCATCCAAAGTGTTCTGCACACTGTGCTGGGCGCAGCCCTGGATAAGAAGCCCGGACATGACACCTATGAAAATAAGCCAGCACCTGATCCTATTATGCCCAGATCTATTAAAAAATACCATTTTTACCTCCCTTACTGACCTGAATACCCTGAGCCTGTCAGGGCCTTGAGCCTCAACTGGGCAAAACTGACCATATCGGCAGGCACACTGGGACCTGCAGATAAAATAGTCTTGTATTCTGTTATTGCCTGTGGGGTCTTGGCGAGATACTCATAACATTGCGCCTTCAGCATTATGATATCTGGATCGACCTTATAGTTTGCCTCAAGACGATTGATAAGCCTCAACGCCTGTCTGTAATCGCCTTGGGAAAAGGCGAACACGGCATAATTCCAGAGGATGTCCCTCGAGGGCTTTTCCGATATGGCCATCTCAAAATATGCATGGGCATCCTTCACCCTGTCCAAGCGTGCAAGGGCAACGGCTGCAATAGCCGCAGCCTCTCCATCTCTACTGTCTATCTTGAGGGCCTCTTTTGCATAGTTAAAAGCTGAAAGAGGATCATCTTGCTGAAGTGCTATTGCTGCAAGCTTCCTATTCAGTTCCTGATTGTCAGGCCAAAGATTGGCTGCCTTTTTCAGATTTTCATAGGCCCCCATGAGATTGCCGTGTTTCTCCTGAGAGGCAGCCTTCTTGATCAATTTTTCTGCCTTGATGATATGCTTGAGAGGGGTCTTAGACTTTCTCTTCTTATCTATCAGCAGCCTCTTCGCCTTGCTGACGCCCGAAGTTGTCCTTCCTGTCACCTCCACAACCGCTGGTTGTGTCTCAAGGGTACCACCTGTCCCATTATCTCCGACCCACTGAATAGACTTCTTCTTGGGATATATCATTATGGTGTTGTTTCGTTCAATACTATCCAGGCCCTTCAGGTTTTTTATCACCTCTAAGACAAAGGTCCAGGGGACATTGTCCAAGGCGAGGGTCAAGGTGCCCTTGACTCCTTCATCAACCACAACATTCTTTCCACTTACCTGGCCAAGGAGCCGGAACACATTGTGGAGATCAACCTTATAGAAATCTACACTGATCTTTTTGGGGCCTTTCTTGGCCTTTTCATTCCTGAGCTTTTTTGATCTTGCAGTAACCTTGCCCGACACCCCGTCAATCCCAGTGGCCTGGGATTCTGTCCTGGCCAGCCTTTCCGCCTTTGAGGCTCTTCTGGCCACAGGCTTCCTGTTCTTCAGTTCTTTTAGCCAGAAATTCACGTCCGAGCTGGCCAGTTTTTCCTTCGCAGCTGCCGAACAGTCCCAGCTTGCCTGAAGTCCTATGGATACAAAAAAGAGTATCAACAAAAATGCTGGGAGATCCATGAACCTTTTCCTAATCGGCTTCATCGCTTTCCTCCGGATGAAGATATAAAATCCTGTCTCGATACTGTAACTTACCCTTTATGTCCTCTACCTGTTCCCTTACAATGACCTTTTCTCTTTCTATCGCCACTATCTTGCCCTTCTGAAACCCAATCCTCATGCCCGGTTTCAAGGTATAACCTATCCCAGAAGCGTCTTGGGCCATGGCTATGGCTTGGCCATTGCCTTCTCGAACTATCCCAACCAGGGTCAACTGTCCCACGTCCATACACTCTAGAGGTGTGCTGCACTTGGTGGCCTTTTTGGATTTCTTTGCCGTCTTGGCCGGGACCCTCCTGGCAGAAGTGGCAGTCCGGAAAAAGGGACGGAATGGATCTGGCTTGCCAGCAGGACTATAGCGATATACTACTGGTGCAAGAAGCTTGTTGAGCCTCTTCTGAAATAACGCAATCTTTTTGGCACTGGCCTGGGCTTGGTTCACTATTGGGGGACCATTTTTTGCCATACACCCTCTATCCCACAAGCCAGGAGAACATAACGATAGAATGAAGAGCGCAAGGGCTACCTCTCTGGCAAGCCCTAAGATTGAGTAGAATTTGTCCATTAAATCCTTCATCATTTCTTCTTCTTTTTCTTGTTCGCCTTCTGCTCCTCAGGAGTCAGGAAACGATATGTTGCTGCAGTACACTTTGTTTGAATAATCCAGTTACTTCCCCTCTGAACCCCTCCAGTTTCGCCACCAGCGTCTCCACTTTCTATAGAGCCCTTGTCTGAGGACTGAACTGAGCCAGAAGAAGACGCCGTACCGGCTTTGTCCATGGCCTGACTCCATATCTGGGAGCTCTCCTTAGCATTACCCATGGAGACATCCTTTATATGGACAATGCGGGCCATACGGCTGACCCTGTCGAAAAAGACCACAGTGTTGTGGAAAGGTCCTTTGAATTCAAGGGTTACTGGGATGGAGGCATAAAACTTTTCCTTTTTCTCCGGGCCTGGCTTGAAGGCCTGGAATTCAAGACGCGCCTCATTCCCAAGAGAGGATATCTCTGTCAGTACAGAAGGGATGTCTTCCTTTTCAGGAAGCAGCTTCATTGCCTGCTTGAGGATGTCCTGCATGGCCTTCAATTCTTTCTCCAGTTTGGGCAGTTGCCTACTCTTGATCTCCAACAGAGCGATCTCCTGCTTGAGCTTGGGGATCTTTGTGGAAATGCTATCTATCTCTCCAATTCTGGCAGACAGAAACAGGAACCAGAACAATACAAGAGGCACTGTCCAAGTAACCACTATCACCAATGCCTTCTGCCACAAGGGCATCCGGTACACTGTGTCGAACAACTGCTGTGGAATCCGGAAATTTGTTCTTTTAACCTTCACGTTATATGCTCACTCATCCATTCGTTAATTGTGCTCATGACCCAGCAATCAGCACATCAAGGTCAAATTCCATGAGATTATGGCCCTGTACCTTCTTGCGATGGGTGGTACCCAACCTGACTTTTTTGAAGATAGAGGCCGACTGAAGTCGACGCATGAACAAAGCAACGGTATGATTATCCAAGGCTATACCAGAAAGCAGTAGTTTTTTTCCCTTGAGATCGAGCTTGGTAAGCCAGAGACGATCAATTGGCAGGGAGCTGACTACTTCATCGAGCACCTTCACTGTCCTGGTCCGCCCTTCTTGAAGTTTTTCTATGGCCTTGAATTTGGTCTCTATTTCCTTGTTCTTCTCCTGGACCTGTTTAATCTTGTCGTTTACATAAGCGAGTCTTGCCTTCTGGGCCTCTAACCTTTTTAGCTCTGCTCTCTGGGCAGAGATCTTTCCCTGGATACCAAAGCCCACGGCAAACAGCAGGCAGACAAGCAACACGATGGACAGGAGAAATATCGATATCTGCTGTCTGACAGCCTCTTTCTTTTTCCATTCCCTTACTGGTAAAAGGTTTATGGCAATCACTATTCTGCACTCCTCATCGCCAGGCCGCTGGCTATGGCCATTTGTGGTGAAACAGCGTCTAAATAGGCTGCGTCTATCTCCTTGACGTGCCCAATGCTGGAGAATGGATTGAGCTTATTGGCCTCTATGCCCAAACGTTTCGAAAATTGCTTCTCTAAATCGGTAAGCAGTGCGCAGCCTCCACTTAGAAACACATGTGTGGGAAATTGTTCAGGCTTTGCATTGGCCTTGAAAAAATTGATGGCCTTTTTTATCTCCTCCAGCCAGAGATCCACCATCTCAACAACCACCTGCCTAATCTCTTCTGCGAGGATCTTGTCCTTGGTTCCCGATATTTTCGCAGCCTCTGCATCGTCTCTATTGAGGCCGGTAGCTTCCTGTATGGCCTCTGTAAGCTGCTCCCCCCCTATTGCCATATCCCTGGCAAAAACAGGCATTCCATTTTGGATTACATTTAGATTTGTCTTGCTCGCCCCAATATCTATCAAAACCGCTGTCTCAGAAACATCCCCGAAGGCCATTTCAAAGGCGTTGACCAGGGTAAAGGCATCAACGTCAATTACTGCTGGGGTCAAGCCTATCGCCTCTAACAGGCCAGCATATGCATCTACAATCTCCTTCTTGGCTGCGACCAAAAATATATCCGATCCTTCTGCCTCATCTTCGTCCTGTTTCAGCATACTGAAATCGATATATACGTCATCGATCTCGAATGGGACGAACTTCTCGGCCTCTACCAAGAGATTTTCTTCTATATCCTTTTCGGTGAGATATGGGACACGTATACGCTTGACTATGACTGAATAACCTGAGATGGAGGTCGAGACCCTTTTCACCTTGGGTTGGCAATTTGAGATGAGGCTCCTGAGTACACTTTCCACCGTATCATGGTCCTTTATTGAACCATCTACGATGACACCAGGCGGCAGTAGGGCCCTGCCCACCCTCCTGAGAGTCCTGGAACTGCCAGAGCCTGAAAATTCGGCAAGTTTTATTGTATGTGAGCCAACATCTATACCAAGTGTGGGCTTTTCTTTTTTCTTGAACAGGCTTGTTATTTTAAAATTTTTCATATTCATTTCAAATTGTTTCCAGATTCCAGCTCCCCTTTTTCAACGACTACTCTTTTATTCGGTTTCAAATACGATTTTCTTAAGGCAAATTAAAAAGACTTGTTTAAAAAAAATTGAATTGTATGATTACTGGATTCGTACCTGAAAAAATCCCTTGGGGATTTTCTTCCCTTATAGGTTGTGTTTTTCCACAGATCATCCAAGTAGCCATAGATATCATTGAACAATGGCGACAAAAAAATTTTCACTGTAATTTATCACCCATGACTATAGAAAAAGACCGTATAAGAAATTTCTCCATAATCGCCCATATAGACCATGGCAAATCCACTCTGGCCGATCGCATCCTGGAATACACTGGTAGTGTGAATTCAAGACAAATGAAAAAGCAATTCTTGGACCAGATGGATCTGGAACGAGAACGTGGCATCACCATCAAGGCACAAACCGTCCGCATTACCTATAAGGCCGAGGATGGGCAGAAATATCTCTTGAATCTCATCGACACCCCCGGCCATGTAGATTTTTCCTATGAGGTGTCAAGAAGCCTGGCAGCCTGTGATGGGGCACTGCTCGTGGTGGATTCTACCCAGGGGGTAGAGGCCCAGACCCTGGCAAATGTATATCTTGCCATGGAGAACGACCTCGAGATCATCCCTGTACTCAACAAAATAGACCTTCCCAGTGCCGATCCCGACCGGGTCGCCCAAGAGATAGAGGACATAATAGGCCTGGATACATCGGATGCAGTACTTGCCAGTGCCAAGGAGGGTGTGGGCACCAAAGAGGTTCTCGAGGCAATAATAAAGAAGATCCCTCCACCAAAGGGCACACCAGAAAAACCTCTCCGAGCCCTGGTCTTCGACTCCTGGTTTGATCCATATCAAGGGGTAATAGTGCTTGTACGGATTGTTGAAGGAAGGCTGAGAAAGGGCATGGCCCTCAAGATGATGTCGGATGAACGCAAGTATGAAGCCCTGAGGATCGGGGTCTTCACCCCTGATATCCTTGACGTGGAAGAACTCCATGCTGGAGAGGTGGGATTCCTGGTGGCAGGCATAAAAAATGTCAGGGACGTCAGGATAGGAGACACCATCACAGAACAAAAGAGACCAGCCAAGGAGCCTCTTCCTGGATTCAAACCAGTGAAGGCAATGGTCTTTTGCGGACTCTATCCTGTAGACCCAGGCCAGTATGATCAATTAAAAGAGGCAGTGGAAAAGCTCTGGCTAAATGATCCAGCATTTTCCTATGAACCTGAAAGTTCTGCCGCCCTGGGCTTTGGCTTCAGGTGCGGCTTCTTGGGACTCCTGCACATGGAGATCGTCCAGGAACGCCTGGAGCGGGAGTTCGAACTCTCCCTCATCAGCACTGCACCGGCTGTTGCCTATAGGATTGAACTGACGACAGGGGAGCAATCAACCATCCACAACCCTGCCCAAATGCCTGAACAAGCCAAAATCCAGCGCATCCTGGAGCCGTTTGTGGAGATGGAGATATATGTGCCCAAAAATTTTGTAGGTGCAGTCATGGGCCTGTGTGATGAAAAACGTGGCAGGCAACTAAACATGACCTATCTCACTTCCGAAAGGGTCCTTTTGAAATACGAGCTTCCCTTCAATGAAATCGTCCTTGATTTTTACGATAGGCTCAAATCGATAACGAGAGGCTACGCCTCCATCGATTACGAATTCCTCGACTACAGGCCAGCCAATCTTGTCAAGATGGATATACTCATCAACAAACAACCTGTGGATGCCCTCTCTGTCATAGTTCACAAGGACAAGGCATATTACAGGGGTAGGGATCTGGTATCCAGGCTCAGGAAAATCATACACAGACAACTCTTCGAGGTCGTAATTCAGGCAGCAATCGGGAGTAAGATAATCGCCAAGGAGAGGATCCCTCCCCTGCGCAAGGATGTTACTGCAAAGTGTTATGGTGGGGATATCACCAGGAAAAGGAAGCTCCTCGAGAAACAAAAGGAGGGCAAAAAGCGGATGAAACAGGTGGGGTCCGTAGAGATACCCCAGGAGGCATTCCTAAGCATCCTCAAGGTATAGATATTTTTCTGACACCGCCTCTTTCTCTTTCACGCTACCATTGTAAGTGAAATATCTTCTTTTGTCGTTTGTTATTGCACCCTCTATTAACTGGGACTAACATTGCTGCCATGAAACTTCAAGACAACTATCCAGACAACAAATTATTGATCCTCTTCAAGGAATATGCCCAGGCTGTCCTGATCGCCCTAATCTTTGCCCTTTTCATCCGTACTTTTGTGATCCAGGCGTTCAAGATACCATCGGGCTCCATGATCCAAACCCTCCTGATAGGCGATCACATCCTTGTAAACAAGTTCATTTATGGGGTCAAAAACCCAATAAACAGGGCCACATTGATCCCGGGACGAAAACCAGCCAGGGGAGACGTCATAGTATTCATATTTCCCCTGGATAGATCCAAGGACTTTATAAAAAGGGTGATCGGGGTAGGAGGAGACACTATCAAGATTGTGAACAAAAAGGTCTATGTAAACGGCAAGCTGTTTCACGAGCCTCCTGGGGTACAACATACAGATCCCAATATCATCCCTGGCAATATCCAGCCAAGGGACAACATGGGTCCCATAAAGGTGCCACCTGGGAAGCTCTTTGTTATGGGAGATAACAGGGATCAAAGCTTTGACAGTAGATTTTGGGGATTCGTACCCCTGAAGGATGTCAGAGGAAAGGCATTTATAATCTATTGGAGCTGGGACTCGGAGAGTTTTTTACCCCGCCTTGACCGAATCGGGAAATGGATAGAATAGCTCTGGGGAAACAATCCAGGCTTCTATCTCAACAGCCTCGATTTAACTATTTTCCCCGCTGTCTCCACTGCCATCAGATACATGGATGAACACAGGCCTATGAAGAAAAGGCTCGCAAGTATGACTGCAAGATTGTTCTGATACAGGGATTTTCTTATGACATAACCTATGCCATTCGTGGCAGCGAGAAATTCGGCAACAATCGTACCCACCATTGCCAAGGTTGCACTTCCTGCCACAACAGTGATAATCTTGTCGAGGTTTTCAAAGGTCCTTATGGCCAACTCCGTAAGGGAATCAAGCCGACCTGTCTGATAAAAAAAATGCTCTACATCTGTTACCGGATCGGAAAATATGCCAAGAAAGCTCAATAATAGAGGGAAATAACAAATGAGAGAGGCGATCAGTAGTCTTGAGGCAAGACCGTCGCCTAAAAAGATGAAGACGATGGGGGCTATGGCAACAACTGGATATGCCTGGAGATTGTATGCAGCAGTCCTTACCATGTTGGCAAACCTTGAACCAGTCCGTGCCAGGAAGGCTACGGCTGCAGCAACCAATATTGCCAGAAAATGACCAGCCACTGCTACAAGGGTGGTATTTATTGCCGGGAACAAAAAATCCCCGCTTTTTCTGGTGATCAGGACTACTATCTCATTGGGTGGTGGGATTAGGTAGTCCGACAGCCCAGCCAGATACTTCACTGACATGAGGATCAACATCCCTGTCAAAAAAATGACTAAAAACTGCAAAAGCCTCATTGCCCTTTTACCAATGCCCCTGGGAAGAGGCCCTGAGTATCTCCAGGATCTTGTCTCCAACGATGGAATGATCTGTCTCTTCAGGCCCAAAGGCATCGAGGCCAGAGATGACTACCAATGAACTTATGCCATTTGGCCCTGCCTGGGGCAAGACGAAAATCAATTTTGAGAACAGGGCGACCTCATTGGCATTGTGTGAAATGTAGATAAAGGTCTTGCTGGGAAAACGCCTCTTTATGAAGGCCAATATGCTGTTTCTCGAAGGCTCGTCCACATTGGCCAAGACCTCGTCTGCTATTAGAAGATCGAAATCCTGTACAAGGTATCTCACGAGATTCGCCCTGTTTTTCTGCCCCATGGAGAGCCTGGTAAACTTGTGTTCTATGAAATCCCTGAGACCAAAACGGGTAATAAGCTCATCGAGAAGGAGCTCTCGTCCTGGACATACCACCTTTTTCAGATGCTCCTCCACAGTCATCCACCCAGGAAGCCGCTCTGTATTGTATGAAAGAAGGCCATTGACGACCCCATCCTTTTTTATCTGGCCTGAATCAGGTTGAAGCAGTCCGCCAATAAGCCTGGCCAAGGTGCTTTTGCCAGAACCAGACAGGCCAAAAAAGGAAAAAAAACCGCCCCCCGAGATGGAAAAATTCAGGCCGGTAAATAGGGCATGATCTCCTTCTGGGTATGAAAAAGATAGATCCTGGCAGATAATTTCCACTATTAGACCACTTATTTACGCCCCTTGGCCAGACGCTGGAGCCTACGACGACGCTTTTTTCTCCTTTTTATGATCTTTCTTACAGTGGCATCCAAGATGTCCTCTCTCAACTTCACCATGTCAGAATCTGCACCGAATATTGCCACCTTTAGATACTCGAACCCAAATTGCATGAGTGCTACATCGTCTTCGAGTATCTTTCTGAGAAGCTTGGAGTCAACTATGTATGTATCCAGGAATCTGCTCTCGAATACAAAGCTCCTAAACCTCTCCATGTTGGTAGAGACCATGAAGAAGAGCTCTTTGGCCCTCTCCGGCATCTCTGTCTCTTCACCAAAGGATTTTTTCCTGAGAAGAAGTTCCATCCAGTCCCGATTCATCCGGTCGTAGAGGTCTGACTCCTGATCCTGTCTCCATGAATCAACTGTCCATTCCGTATCCTCTTCGAACCCTTTGCAGTGATCTTCTTTCACAAGGAAAAAGAACTCTTCCTCTTCACCAGAATACTTTTCAGCCTGACGGAGACTGGCCAACCCTATAGGATAATAACGACAGCACACCGGCCTATCCGTGTATATCTGACAACCATCCTTGGTGACGAAAGGACACCTGCCCCCCTCGTCTTCCAACATCTTGAGCCTGGCAACTGGTACCCTCGTTATTCCAAGCAGTTCAGGTTCTGTATAAAGCCTGAGAAAAAGATCAGAAGTAAGACCAAGACGGTGTTTCATCCTCACTATGTCATAAGGGGTAAGGATGATATTCATGTTCCTACAGCATTTGGTGAAGCAACTGACACCAGGATAACACCTGAAATTGAAAGTACTGTCCCTTTCAAGTCTGACAGGCTGTATAGGACTACCTGCCTTGCCTTTTTTGAGGGCCTTGTCTATCCTCTCTTCTATATGTTTAAGTCCCATGTTCTCTCTTTTTCCTCATGTATTTCTGCCTGTAAACAGAGTGTAAAAGGATAGTCTATTCCACTACGGTATAGCAGGCAACTTTAGTATTTAAGAATCGGTATTTTTTTCAAGACCGGTCCCATGGATAAATTCTTCCAAGTCTGAAACCGTATTTATATTGCAAAAACATCTTAGGCAATCTGACTTACCCTCTATCTCATCTTCCAACACCAATCTCTTTGGCACCAGGTCCAGCAATTGCTTCATTCTGAGCCTTTCAGTTTCAATGAGATATTCCACTATTGGCAAGAGAGATCTGTGATAAATAGCATGTAATGGTTCAAATCTACCCCTGCAAAAGGGAATGATAACAGGTGCCCATGTCCTTATACCCAGCATATACCTCAATAGAGACGAGTCTATTAAAGGCATGTCACAGGCCAGGATCATCATCCAATCGGCCTCTGCCTGTAAGAATGCCGAATAAAGTCCACCAAGAGGGCCTTTCCCCCTTACCACATCTGGAAATTTTTTGAGATGTTTGTCAGGATAGTCTCCTGCCCTCTTGACCGAAAGAGCTACATCCGGATATGCCTTCAAGGCCTTTTCTATGACATTGTCCAAGATGGTGCCCCTTTTGTTCCATGGCACAAGGGCCTTGTTGGTTCCAAACCTGCTACTTTCCCCCCCTGCCAAGACCACAATGGTGGCTGAATCTGCTGGAGAACATGCTGGCATTTTAGACATACCTCAGGAAGCCCCCCTTTCCATATCGCAAGGATGAAGAATGCCAATATAACCCTGTTACAGTTATTGACAAACGCAGCCATGGTGATTATTTAGTTTAACACATTCCGGTGCGGGGTGGAGCAGCCTGGTAGCTCGTCGGGCTCATAACCCGAAGGTCGGAGGTTCAAATCCTCCCCCCGCTACCAAACTGAAACCACAAGGGGCCTCAAGGCCCCTTTCACATTGACCAAAGGCCGTTGTCTTAGTGGCCCTGCAAGAAACTGGCTTCTTATTCTCCCCTACCAAAGACACCACAAAAAACTTCTTGACTGGCAAATGAAAGCCAAATTATCCTTATGATTAAAGAGGTGCAGCCATCTTTATGAATAAATCCCAAAACTCAGAATCAGAAGCGTCTTCTGTACTTCAGGCCTATAAGCAGAACAAAAGACTTTCCAATAAGGAGAGATTGAAGAATCTGCTCAGCCTTTTCAAGAGAGAAGACAGAGTACTGATCGTCATAGTGGCTGATCCCGATTCCATGGCCTCGGCATTCGCTGTAAAAAGGCTTTTGAGCCGCCGTGTCAGTGAGATAACCATAGTACATCCCAACCAGATAAAGCGACTCAACAATCTTGCAATGAAAAATATTCTCAAGATCCCAATGCAGCCCCTCAGGGGCACAAAGAAAGAGGATTATTCAAAATTCATCCTGATAGACTCCCAGCCACCCCATCGCAAAGAATTTGCCCACCTGCAATTCAATGTGGTCATTGATCATCACCCCCTGACCGAGGGCTGGTATGCCGATTTCATCGATGTCAGAGAGGAATATGGAGCTGTATGCACCATGATGAGTGAATATTTGAAATCTGCACGCATCAAGCCTGCAGCAGCCCTTGCTACTGCCCTGTTCTATGGGATCAAGGTGGACACACACAATTTTACCAAAAAGGCCACTACCTATGATGTGTCCTGCTTTCAATATCTATTCAAACGTATAAACCAATACTGGCTCAATAAAATAGAGCAGTCAGATATAAGGAGATCTGAACTAAAATACTTCAAGACAGCCTTTTTGAATCTGAAGGTGAGAAAACACAGGATATATGTCCACATTGGAAGGATAGGCAATCCGGACATCCTGGTGGTAATAGCAGACTTTCTCACCCATGTGCATGACATAGGCTGGGTGATCGTATCTGGACAGGTTGGCGAAAAATTGGTCGTTGTCTTCAGATGCGACGGATACAAGAAGAATGCAGGGAAGCTCGCAGAGAGGGTTCTGGGGAAATATGGACCAGCAGGTGGCCATAAACAGAGCGCCAGGGCTGAAATCCCCTTGAAAAACCTACCTGATAAATTCTCACACGAATTCGACACCAAGCTTCTCATTAAACTCTTCATGAAACATCTGGATTGATCTGGGATAATTGAAGTTATGGCTAAAACCATCGCTATGATATTGGCTGGAGGCAGGGTGGGAGAACTGGGCATCCTGACCTTTTATAGACCCAAATCCACAGTCCCCTTTGGGAGTCTCTATCGCTTCATAGATTTTCCATTGAGTAATCTGATGTTTTCGGGCATCCAGAGGGTAGGACTCCTAAGTCAATACAGATCGAGCTCCCTTGTGGAACATATCGGAACAGGTGTATCGTGGGACATGATCGGCAGACACAGGGGCATTACCATACTTCCTCCCTTCAAAGGCCTTCACGCCTCTGACTGGTATAAAGGAACAGCTGATGCAGTCTATCAAAATCTCGATTTCATATCCTCACATCAGCCAGACCATGTGTTGATCGTATCTGGAGATCATGTCTATAACATGGACTACAACGATCTCATAGACTTCCACCACGACATGAATGCAGATGTGACTGCCGCCTTTGTGAACGTGCCACTTCCTGGTTCCTCCAGATTTGGCCTTGGAAAAATTGCTGACGACGATTCCAGAGGTGGAAGACTCATAGAATATGCAGAAAAACCTGAAAGACCCATTTCCTCATGGGCATCCATGACCATTTATCTATTCAATTTCAAGGTGCTTCAAGAAATCCTTGAAGAAAATGCCCAAGCTGATTCCCACGAATTTGGCAGGGACATATTCCCTGCCCTTCTGAAGGCCTACAGGGTATATGGATACAAGTTCAAAGGTTATTGGGCATACTGCCGCACGATAGACGAGTATTGGCGAGCAAACATGGACCTCATTGGAGAACACCCGAGGATAGAACTCTCAAACTGGTGTGTGAGAACAAATCTGGACCACGAGGCCATCAGAGACATGGGACCTGCCATCATAGACAGCAGTGAGAACGAACATACACATATCCAAGATTCGAGGATCTATCATGGGGTAAGGATCGATGGCCATGTGGAACGATCTATCTTGTTTCCTGGAGTGCATGTGGGAACGGGGGCAGAGGTCAAAGACTCTATCCTCTTTTTCGACACCCAGGTAGGCACTGGAGCCAGCCTCAACCGGGTCATAACAGACATCGGAGTGAGTATAGGGACCAACACCAACATTGGCACCAAGGATGGCCAGATAAGCCTTGTAGGCATGCAGACCCAGGTACCCAAAGACCTTACTTTTGAAGATGGAGTGACAATCTATCCGAGACTGACCGGAGAGGTCTTTTCAAAGAGATATTACCCAACAGGGGAAACCATCAAAGCGGATCGAACATGACACAGTCCCTGCCAGCCTCTTTGGCCTTGTAAAGCATTCGATCTGCCTTAGAAATCACCTCAGCCATCCCCTGTTGAGCTGTCCATTGAGCCACGCCATAAGAGGCTGATATCTTGATCTTCACTTGGCCTTTCTTTGCAATAAACAAGGCCTTTCGAAGGCTATTTCTGAATTCCTCCAATTTCTCAACCGCATCCTTACCAGAAATCCCGGGAAGTATTATGCCGAACTCTTCCCCCCCATACCTATAAACAGAACCAATACCAGCAAAATGGCCCTTCAGGAGGGTGGCAAATTGCCTGAGGACAGCATCACCTACTGGATGCCCATAGGAATCATTTACCTTTTTAAAAAAATCGAGATCAGCTATTACAATACTCACCATAGGGGAATGAGCAGCCCCTGTCCCATCATGCCCAGAAACGATCTCTTTCAGGTCCCTCTCCCATGCCCTCCTATTGAGGGCACCTGTCAACGGATCCTCATAGACCTTTTGCGCCAGGGACGCCAGCAGGCCCTCTTGTCTTTCTATCTGGGCCAAGACCCCGGAAATATTCTCCATAAAGCCGAGGCTGCTGTCCCTGATGGCCTTGGCGCTTGCCTCGATCTCCTCGATCGCCTCGTAGGGTACCCGGGCATTTCGGACATTCAAGGAGCCCAGGTGATGATCCAGGTGAGCAATATTCCTCTTTGCCTCTTCTTCAAAATTAGAGAGGATATTTCTGGCAGCCGTCATCCGGTCTCTTGCCCTTAGGATAACCTTACGATAACGGTGGGCTTGCCTGTCTTCATCGGTCCGTACCATCTCGAGGATGTCTTCTTTCTGGAGCATATCGGCCGCCAGGATAAATTCCTGTTGATAACACCTTGGCAGGGGAGGAGTGCCTGAAGAAACCAGATTGTGAAGGGAGTTTCTGGCTACTTCACAAATATCCCTCAGGGTGTCTTTCCATTCTTCTTCCACTTGGCATTGGTCCTGTAGCGAATCTGTTCGAGCCACAATTTTTCTCCATGAGGACAGATCAGAGGTCTTTCCAGAACCCTTTCTGGATATCTATTGCATAATCCAATTCTTTGAATGTCTTATCGACACCTTTAAGGATTTCACAAATCTCCTTCTCATCTTCATCCAGTTTCCCACTGCAACTCTTTATGACTTCTGCCACCCCTTCACTTAGACCAGTTAGGTTATAACCACCCTCCAGGCAAAAAAGCAGCCCTCTTGCCCTGCAAAGGGCAGTCATTTCATGGAGTGCCTGGGCCAGATATGCAAAACCGGCCTCTGTAACCTTCATTCCTCCAAGGGGATCATCCTTATATATATCAAAACCTGCCGATACCAACATAACATCCGGTTTGAACTCAAGGGCCACGGGCCTGAGAAGAAGGTTGAACACAGAGGCATATTCCCGATCTCCTGCCCCTGGTGATAGGGGAACGTTTACAGTAAATCCTTTCCCTTTACCAGAACCTGTTTCCATGGCAGCACCAGTACCAGGATAATATGGATACTGATGGGTTGAAAAATAGAGTACCCTGTTGTCGTCATAAAAACTGTGCTGGGTGCCATTTCCATGATGGAGGTCCCAATCCACTATGAGTACACGTTCTGCCCCCAGTCTCTCTATTGCATAATGGGCTGCCAAAGCCACGTTGTTGAAGAGACAAAAACCCATGGCATGATCTTTTTCAGCATGGTGCCCAGGAGGCCTGATCAAGGCGAATGCAGTATCGAACTGCCCACTGTAAATATGGTCCAGGGCCTCGAAACCTGCACCAACGGCAAAACAGGCCGCATCCCACGAATCTGCTGAAGTTGCGGTATCGGGGTCTAACTGGAAATGATCCACCCCGGCAGTCCTCTCTATCCTGTCTATATAGCCAGGAGTGTGATTCCAGGCGATTTCTTCCTTGGATGCCCGTCTGGGTCTCTTTTCCACGATAAGGCTCTCCAGGTCCCCCTTTTGCAGGCGATGATAAATAGCCCGCAATCTCTCCTGTGATTCAGGATGGCCAAAGCCCGGATCGTGTTTTAGGAAAATCTGGTCTTTTATTATCAGGGACGACATTTTTTGCATGGGCAATATCCTTTCAAGAAGGCCTCTTTCCTCGTCTGAAAAAGAATCTTGTTTTTGGCAGACGTATCCCGGCCAAGAGGACACCAAGGCCTGTGGAACTTAAGTGATCTCTTGTTGCCAATGTAATATCTTTCCGTGTCTTGGTGTCTTATTCCCCAGATGCCCCTTCTGGCCATGATGGCAGACCTCTGTGCGGCCAAGAGCCTTCTGGCATACCTGTCCGGCCTCTGATAAAAACAACAGTGGGCCAGGCCTTTTCTCAAGAGCTCTTCGCTGACCAATTTTCCATTTGGCAAAAACACATGGGCCAAAAGCCGGCCGTATTGATCATAGTGATCCTTAGAAGTAGTGAGGATGTCTATCCTCTTTCCCTCAACGAGCTTTTTATTGAAATAGGCTGCCTGTCTTCCAAAAGGCTCTCCTGGACTGTCTCTATGAGAGATTTCCGGTGCATTGATCTCAAGATATCTCACCTTTCTGCCATCAGAAAGTACTATAGTGTCTCCATCTATCACATGCCTGCAAAAGACCCTTTGTCTTCGGGCGCCATCTACTTGTGGTGTAGAACAGCACACCAACCAAAAAACCCCCATAAGGATGAGACCAAGCCTCATAAAAAAGGCATGTCTCTGACTGGGCTTTATAGACATGAGCTTGTACCTTCTCATTTGAGTTCCTGGCCTGTGAGCCGTCTGTATGCATCCAGATACCTCTGTCTAGTCTTTTTGATGATATCCGGCGGTAGATGAGGGGCAGGAGGGGTCTTGTCCCAGTCTATAGACTCCAGGTAGTCGCGAACGAACTGTTTGTCAAAACTCTGCTGGGGCCTGCCAGGCTCGTAGGAATCAAGGGGCCAAAATCTGGAAGAGTCAGGCGTTAATACCTCATCGATCAGGCAAAGACGTGAATCGATGAAACCAAACTCGAATTTGGTATCGGCGATTATAATTCCCTTGGAAAGGGCATATTCTGCCGCATGTTTATAGATCTCGAGACTGAGCTGGGATACCTCTTCGAAAGTCTCCTTTCCCACTATTTCAGCCGCCTGATCAAGAGAGATATTTTCATCGTGCAGGCCGAGCTCTGCCTTTGTTGATGGAGTAAAAATGGGCTCTGGAAGCTTGTCGGACTCTTTCAGGCCTTCGGGCAGGCGTATACCGCATACACTTCCAGTCTTGAGGTAATCCTTCCAACCCGAACCCGTGATATAGCCACGCACAATGCACTCTATTGCCAAGGGCCTTGCCCGTTTGACCAGCATGCTTCTGTCTTTCAGAATCTGCCTGTGCTTTTTCAGCACTGGAGGAAATTTATCCACATCTGTCTCAACGATGTGATTTGGCACCAGGTCCTCCAGCATCCTGAACCAAAATATGGAAAGTTGTGCCAAGACCCTGCCCTTGTCCGGGATTGGATCCGGGAACACGACATCAAATGCAGAAAGCCTGTCTGTAGCAATCATGAGGATAAGATCATCAATGCTATATAGATCCCTGACCTTACCCCTATTGATGAGCTCCAGCTCAGGAATCGAGGTCTCGAAAATTTCCATGTTCTTCACTCCTTTTTCTATCACATATTCGCCATGAAGAAGATATACGATGCGCCTGTGATAAGGATCAGGCATGCTACCAGCAGGCTCCGCCACCAAGGTATCAAGCCTTCTTCAAATTCGTCCTTCACAAACCTGTACAGCAAATAACAACAGGCAGCAACTGCACTGGCTATCAAAGATATATTCATCACCTCGAGAATCCATGATGGCAAACCAAATGTCCAATGCAGAAGTGAATCCAGACCAAACTGCCTCCCAAGCACAGGGAAAAACTCAGGGGCGCCACTAATGGCATAATCCAGCCTATAGGCCAACTCTCCGCTGAATGCCATTGGAATCAATATGGGCACCATGGGAGAAAATTTACCAAACAACTCATCTTCTGTCTGGCCAAAAAACTTAGCACCTACCTTTATTATTGTCAGGATATAAAAAAAGGCTATTACGAGGAGCCCTGAATAGGTCACCATGGTATTCAGGCTACTCAGACCCTGCTTCAACACCAGGGAATAGTTGCTACTTTCAAGAAAACGAACAAGTTGAGAGCCCATCAAGAAGGGGATGATGAAGGAACATGTGACGAACCTCCCCTTGTTCAAAAGCAATTCCTTGAAAGGGCTCCTGAGATTCAACATTGGAGAGCCCTTGTCACAAAGGCTTAGACAGTGACCACAGATGAGACAATCCAGATTGTTTTTCACATTGAATGCCCCAAGATATACAGGGCAACCTCCCTTTCCCTCCACTCCTCTTTTACAGGCGAATGTCTTGCATGTCCGGCACTTTTCGAGGTTGGGGCGAAATTCCATTATGGATAGGGTGGCGCCGACCCCGAGAAGTCTTCCCATAGGGCACAGATAACGGCACCAGGCCTGTTTGGGGTAAAAGACAGCCATCAAGGTGGCACCTGCCATTATGGAAAGGATCAAAAGGGCCGTGCCCCTGGGGGATTCTTTTATGCCTGTCGATTCCTCGAGCCATATAATGATCGCCAACAAGAAAACAGAGATATAGGGACCGTTTCTCTTTATGAAACCTGGAATGGGCTTGTGGAGGCAAAGGCCAAGCTTCTGGACGATTCGCCCTATACCAGGGAAGGGACAAAAACCACACCACATCCTGCCAACAAAAAACCAACTAAGGACTATAGTAGGCCACCAAAGCCCCCAGGAAAGATAAAGCGTGCAATTCCTCGCCGGGTCTTGCGGGCCAAAAAGCCCTGCCAAGATAATAAACGTAAAAACAAGATCCCCAAAGGTACGAATTACCGCATGGAGCCTTCGCCTCTCGAAAAAACGCCTAAGGCTTGGAAAGACCTGAAAAAGATCAATCGTATCCTCAGGGGTCCTATCAAAAACAATCTTTAGGGCTCTATGAAAGGACAAATTCCTCCTCTAAACAGTAGCCTTTTTGAGAGACTCTACAAAGTCCCCAATACGTTGATACGATTTAGGCCCACCAGGGTCGTCCTTCCCAGAGAACTCCTTTTCTACCAGCCTTACTATTGCACTGCCGACTATAATGCCATCAGAGCTACTGGAGAGGGCCTTTACCTGGTCAGGCCTTGAAATCCCAAAACCTACAGCCACGGGCTTTCTTGTAAACGACTTGACCTTTTCAAGCCCCTCGGCCACCTGAGGGGGCAGGCTTGTCCTGGCACCGGTTATCCCCAGTACCGAGACATAATAGATAAACCCCTTGGATGCCCTTACTATCTTTTTGATGCGCTCCTGGGGCGTGTTGGGTGCCACGAGGAGGATATTTGACAGAGAATATGTATTACAGGCCTTGATCCAGGGCCCAGCCTCCTCCAGGGGTAAATCTGGAATGATTGTACCGTCTATGCCTGCCTCTGCCGCATCCCTTGCAAAGGCCTCAAGACCATATCTGAGAACCGGGTTGTAATACCCCATAAGCACAAGGGGTATATCGGATTCTTTGCGGATGGAGGCCACCAATGAAAAATATTTTTCTGTGTTCATGCCTGCCTCCAATGCCCTGAAACTTGCAGCTTGGATGGTGGGCCCATCTGCCAGGGGATCAGAAAAGGCAAGCCCCAATTCTATTATATCTGCACCTCTTTTGGCCATCTCCAGAACCAGGCCCTTGGTGACCTCTATGGAGGGATCACCTGCTGTGATAAATGGAATAAGGGCTGTTTCACCTCGTTTTTCGAGCTTCTTGAATACCTTCTCTATGCGATTCATACGGTAGTGCCTCCCATGAAGATCTCCCTTACTACTTCCACGTCCTTGTCCCCCCGACCTGAAAGATTCACCAATACTATGCTCCCCTTCCTGATCTTGCCCACTAACCTCTTGAGCCAGGCAATGGCATGAGCACTCTCAAGGGCAGGGATGATCCCCTCTGTCTCGGAAAGCAGTTGAAAACCTTCGAGGGCCTCCTTATCGTCAATCGTATGGTATTCAGCCCGGCCTGAGTCCTTGAAATAGCTGTGTTCAGGACCTACACCAGGATAATCGAGTCCAGGTGCCACGGAATGGGCCCCTTTTATCTGGCCCCACTTGTCTTGGAGCAGGTAACTCATGGTTCCATGGAGTACCCCCGGATCGCCACAGGTAAGTGTGGCAGAATGATACTCGGTATCCGTACCTTTTCCTGCCGCTTCGACCCCCACAAGCCTGACCGAAGGCTCGGTGGAGAATGGATAGAAGATACCCATTGCATTGCTGCCACCACCAACGCATGCAACTACCACGTCTGGCAGACCTCCTGTCACCTTCTTGAGCTGGGCCTTGGCCTCCTTGCCTATCACGCTCTGGAAATCCCTAACCATAACAGGATACGGATGAGGCCCGACGACAGAACCTATTATGTAGTGGGTATCCGAGACATTTGCCACCCAGTCCCTTATGGCCTCGTTTATTGCATCCTTCAAGGTCTTTGTGCCAGAATCCACTGGAATAACCTTGGCACCTGTCAACTCCATGCGAAAGACGTTCATTGCCTGCCTGACAGTATCCTTTCTGCCCATGTACACCTCGCATTGGAGGCCCATAAGGGCTGCAGCAGTGGCTGTGGCCACTCCATGCTGGCCTGCGCCTGTCTCTGCTATTATTCGACGTTTGCCCATCCTCTTCGCAAGAAGTATCTGACCAATAGTATTGTTGATCTTGTGGGCACCTGTATGAGTAAGGTCTTCTCGTTTGAGAAAGACCCTGAACCCACCGCCAAGGGCATCTGAAAGCCTCTTGGCCTCATAAAGGGGCGTTGGTCTTCCCACATAGTCTTTCAGGATCTGCTGAAACTGCCCCTTGAAGGAACTGTCCCTCCTTGCCTTGCTATATGCCTTCTGAAGCTCCAAGATGGCTGGCATCAAGGTCTCTGGGACAAACCTGCCACCAAAGATCCCAAAATGGCCATGCCTGTCTGGATTACTGGCTTTCAAATTCTTCGTCTGTCTTTTCAATGAATACCCCCTTTAAAGACTCTCCTGTTTTCCGTATAGGTCAAAAACCCCTATCCTGACGGTATTGACAAACCGTCTCACCTTTTCTATGTCCTTTACTCCAGGGCTTGACTCAACCCCGGAACTCACGTCCACCCCCCAGGGTCTGACGAGACGCACTGCCTCTGATGCATTGTCAACACTTAGACCTCCCGCAAGGATGACGGGCATATCTGCAGAAAGGACTGCCTGTCTTGCAATCTCCCAGTCGAAGACCTTTCCAGTCCCACCCTGAGCCTTTCTGGACCAGGCATCGAGGAGAATGCCCCTTACTGTCCCACGATAATCAGAGATCTCATCCAATACCGTCTCGTTCTTAACCCTCAATGCCTTTATGGCCCTTGGAGCAAAAAGTTTGCAAAAACCAGGGGGTTCGCTTCCATGAAACTGGACGAGATCCAGTCCACAAAAGTTCAATACCTGCCTTATGGTATCAGCCGATTCATCCACAAATACCCCTACGGTTTGGATTAAAGGGGGCAACTTCTTGATTATCTGCCTTGCATCTTCCTTTGAGATAAGACGTGGGCTCTTGGGTGCAAACACGAAGCCTATGGCATCGGCACCGGCTTCACAAGCCAGACATGCCTGCTCTGGATCGGTAAATCCACATATCTTTATCCTAACCATTTTAGGATGGTTGTCTTGGTCTTGAAAATCCATTCTGCTCACCCGGCCTGTTCGGTCAAGAATTCCTGCAGTTTTGCCTTCCTGTCCTGGGCAGTCACCAGAGTTTCTCCGATCAAAACAGCCTCAACATCGTTGGCAACAAGTATTTCTATATCCTTGCGTCCCCTTATGCCGCTTTCACTTACCACAGGAATAGCTGCAGGTATTATCTGTCTCAGCCTGAGCGTGGTATCAATAGAGACAGAAAAATCTTTTAAATTTCTATTATTTATGCCGATGAGATCCGCCTCAACAGATAGTGCCCTTTCTGCCTCGTATTCGTCGTGTATCTCCACGAGCACATCCATGCCACGGGCCCTCGCGTCTTCGAGGAGATCAGAAAGCCTGTCCTGTTCCAAGACGGCCACAATCAACAGTATCGCATCTGCACCCCATTTATCCGCTTCCTCCACCTGGATATGATCCAGGATAAAATCCTTTCTAAGGACCGGAAGAGAAATGTTGTACCGCACCTCGAAGAGATATTGCAAGCTGCCTTGAAAAAAATGCTCGTCTGTAAGGACAGAAATAGCCCTGGCTCCAGCCTCCTCGTAATCCCTGGCAATGGCCACAGGATCGAATTCTGGACAAAGAAGCCCTTTTGACGGGGATGCCTTCTTGGCCTCTGCAATGATGGAAACACCAGGACGGGTGATCAAGGCCTCCTTGAAACCGCGTCTTGGAGCGGGTTCACCAGGAGGCTCCAAAATGCCTGTTTTTTTGAGGGCTTCGATCTCCGAGCGTTTCTTTTCCACTATCTTATCCAGGATTGTCATATCACCCTCGCACAAAACACAGAAAATAGTTTTTACCTTACTGACTACACATGCCCTCTATTCGTAAATTCCACAAGCTGATCCAAAACTTCGAGGGCACGTCCAGAATCTATGCTCTCAATGGCCACCTCCGCCGCCTTTTTCAGATTGTCTGCCTTGCCAGCCAAGAAGATGGCTGCACTGGCATTGAGTACAACCATATCACGCCTTGGCCCTCTTTCACCTTGCAATATAGCCCTTGTGATCTGGGCATTCTCTTCAGGCCCACCACCAGCAATCTCTGAAAGTGGGGCCTCGGGTAGCCCAAAGTCCGAAGGGCCTACCTCGAATGTCTCAATGCGGCCTCCATCCAGACTGGATACCACAGATGGCCCTGAAAGAGAAAGTTCGTCGAGACCACCGTGGCCATGTACGACCCATGCCCTCCTTGCCCCGAGTTCTGCCATGACCTCTGCCATAACAGGACAAAGCCCCTTGGTGAATACACCGAGCAGCTCTATCTCTGCACCAGCAGGGTTGGTCAAGGGACCAAGGACATTGAACACTGTCCTAATACCCATCTGTCGCCTGGGGCCAATGACATTTTTCATGGCAGGATGGAGCCTTGGGGCGAACAAGAATCCAAGCCCTATCTTTTCTATACAGATTGAAACGAGTTCAGGGGCCACGTCCAACTTGACACCAAGCTGTTCCAGAAGATCAGCGCTTCCAGACCTCGAAGAAACGGAACGGTTGCCATGCTTGGCCACCTTGGCCCCTGCCCCAGCCACCACGAATGCCGCTGTAGTAGAAATATTGAAGGTTCCAGCCTGATCTCCTCCCGTACCTACGATGTCGAGTAGGGGTTCACCAGAGGCCAATATAGGGCTTATCCTTGTGGCCTTTTGCCTCATGACATGGGCAGCACCAGAGATCTCCTCCACGGTCTCACCTTTCATGCGCAGGGCAGTCAGGAATGCCCCGATCTGGGCATCGGTGGCCTTACCCTCCATGATCTCATCCATCACTTCTTGCATTGAGCCCCGGCTAAGGTCCTTGCCATCTACCACATTTTTCAATGCCTGGACGATCTTGCTGCCGACTGGCCCGGTCATGATCTGTTACCTTCCTCTAAAAAATTTTTCAAAAGATTCTTACCCTCTGGGGTCAGGATCGACTCTGGATGAAACTGTACCCCTTCCACGAAAAATTGCCTGTGCCTCATACCCATGAGCTCATCCTTCTCAGACCAGGCACTTGCCTCGAGACACTCTGGCAAGGAGGCCTCATCCACTATGAGGGAATGATACCTCATGGCCTCAAAAGGATTGGGAAGGCCTTTGAAAATCCCTTTTGAATCGTGCCTTATCATGGAAGTCTTGCCATGCATGAGCCTCTTGGCCCTCACAACCTGTGCCCCGAATGCCACACCTATTGATTGGTGCCCCAAACAGACCCCAAGTATTGGGATCTTGCCAGCAAAGGCCCTTATGGCATCTACACTGATTCCGGCCTCATTGGGAGTACATGGCCCTGGTGAGATGAGCAGCCTGGTGGGATTGAGGCGTTTGACTGCCTGGAGCCCCATCTCATCGTTTCGTATCACCTTTGTCTCTGCACCCAATTCTCCAAGGGCTTGTACCAGATTGTAGGTAAAGGAATCGTAATTATCAATTAAGAGTATCATGAATTCTATCCTGCTCAACTCCTGGTCTGAACATCTTCTATGGCACGCATCAATGCCCTTCCCTTATTCAAGGTCTCGGTCCACTCATTCTCAGGGACCGAATCGGCAACTATACCAGCACCTGCCTGCAGATAGAGCATATCTGCCTTTTGACAGAGGGTCCTAATGGCGATGGCAAGATCCATACTGCCTGAAAAACCAAGATATCCCACAGCACCGGCATAAGGCCCCCTTCTGGCATGTTCGAGTTCCTCTATTATCTCCATTGCCCTGATCTTTGGCGCGCCAGACACCGTACCTGCCGGGAAACAGGCCTTGAACACGTCGAACATGTCAAGGCCCTTTTTGAGACGCCCTGTGACACTGCTGACAATATGCATGACATGGGAATATCGCTCAATGACCATAAAATCTTTCACTTTCACGCTACCCATCTCGGCTACTCTGCCCACGTCATTTCGCCCAAGATCCACAAGCATCACATGTTCTGCCTTTTCCTTGGGATCCCTTAGGAGCTCCCTTTCAAGGTCCGAGTCTTCTTGCTTTGTCTTGCCCCTTGGCCGGGTCCCTGCAATGGGTCGAAGCTCTATCTCCTCGCCTGTCAATCTGACAAGAATCTCTGGAGAAGAACCAACCAGGACCTCGTCACCAAGCTTTAGATAATACAGATATGGAGATGGATTTATGCGTCTGACAGATCTGTATAGCTCAAAGGGTGGGATCTTGGAACGGCCGGAAAAGCGTTGGGAAAGGACCACCTGTATTATATCACCAGCCCTGATATATTCCTTGGCCCTTTCTACAATCTCTTCGAAGCGTTCCTTGGGTACTTCTGGCTCCAGCCTGGTGTGGGAAATATTGCCCATCTCAGGCTCAGGATAATCAATGCCTCTTCGGATCTTCCTGATGACCCCTTCTATGATGGAGCAGGCCTTGTCATAGACATCCTTGGGCGATCTCTGAGGATCGGATAGTGTGTTGACGATGATCTTCAAAGACTGCTTGAGGTTGTCAACACAAAGAAGCACCTCTGGAAACATGAAAACCGAGTCGTGAAAGCCCGTCGTATCTGGAAGAAGATCTGGCAGCCTTTCCACGAATCTCACCATATCATAACCAAGATATCCTACTGCACCACCTGAAAAACGCGGCAACCCCTGAATATCCGCCATCTTGAACTGTTTCATCAGCCCATGCAAGAAATCCAGGGGATTTCCCACCTCCTGAACCCTACTGCCGTCCCTGTCCTCCAAAAAGATTTTCCTCCCCCTGATCTTGACCAGAAGAAAGGGACGAAAGCCTATGAAGCTGTATCGGCCCCACCTTTCGCCCCCCTCCAGGCTCTCCAGCAAGAAGGCATAGTCTCCAGATGCCACCTTGTCGAAAAGAGAGACAGGTGTATCATAATCCACAGACATTTCTCTGAATACGGGGACCACATCGTGATCGTTGTATAGCATTTCATAAGTTGCAAGGTCGGGACTGACCATAAATTCGTTTCTCCCAGCTAATATAGCTATTGATTACCTCTAAAGATCGAGCTTTCAATAAACTGTATTGCATTCAAAAAAATAACCGTTGAAATATCACTAACATGTCTCCGGTCATTTTTCTCATGCGCCTTGTTGTCCAACAAAATCTCTAATTTTTAGAGGCAGCCCATTGTTGAGGATCATCTTCGCTTTCAAGTAAAAATAAGGAAATAGGTGCGCTTTTTGTAAAATAAAAAAAGGCCGTGTGACACAACCTACAATGTCCACGGCCTTTCTGTCTTTTACTGTCAACCTATGATTTCAGAAGGGTGGACTGCTGTCTACACAAAAGGCCCACCATCGCCATATATCTTTCCCGGTTAAAATGGAGAGGCTTAAGACCTTCAATGTACTTCCCCTTCTCTGCTTTCCGCCCAATCAGTTCTTTGAGATAAGTTTTACCAACCTGTTACAAAAAGGTCAAGAAGGCTATGGGGTTTTGCCAAATTCAGCCTTTGTCGGCATGATCCCTACATGATATAGTTTTTTGCCTTTTGGGACAGCAGGAGTCAATGTTTATGTTGTCCCTTCTTTTCTGCATCAACCAGATGTCTTATGACCTTGCTTGCCACCAGGAGATTTTCGTTTGCCTCTCCCTTCATGAAGTCATGGATATTTTTCATGGTCGTCTCTGCAATATGCGTCAAGGCCTCCTTGGTAAAGTATGCTTGATGGCCTGTCACAACCACATTTGGAAAGGTCAAAAGTAGCAAGAACACCTCATCATCTATGATCTGCTCAGACAGGTTTTTATAGAAGATGTCTCCTTCTTCCTCGTATACATCGAGACCTGCACCTCCAAGATGCCTTGATTTCAGGCTCTCTATTAGTGCAGGTGTATCAACGATGGCGCCTCTGCTGGTATTTATGAGCAGGGCCCCCCTTTTCATCATGGACAGCCTTTCCTTGTTGATGAGGTGATAAGTATCGGGAGTCAGGGGGAGATGTAATGTCACAATGTCTGAAAGTGCCAACAGCTCGTCCAAGGACACATAGGCCCCACCACATGCCTTTATATTGGGATTTTCAACAACATCATAGGCGAGCACCTTCATCCCAAACCCATGGGATAGGATCTTGGTCACCACAGTACCTATCTTGCCAGTGCCAAGTACACCTGCGGTCTTGCCATGCATATCAAAGCCCATGAGCCCATCCAGGAGAAAATTTTCTTCTTTCACCCTGTTGTAGGCCCTATGTATCTTGCGATTCAGGGTCAGCATGAGCCCTACTGCAAACTCAGCAACAGAATAGGGGGAGTACTTTGCCACACGCATGACCGTGATACCGAGACGTTCTGCCATCTCCAGGTCCACATTGTTGAATCCAGTACATCTAAGGAGTATCAATCTGATCCCATAAGAGGCCAATCTCTCCAAGACCTTGGCACCCAAATCATCATTCACGAAGCAACACACTGCGTCAAACCCCTTTGCCATGACTACTGAATCTGGCTTGAGTTCTGCTTCTGTAAAATGAAATGAACAAAGACCCTGGTTGTTTGCCCTTTCAAGAAATTCCCTGTCATAGGAACGGGCACTAAAGACCATTATCTTCATGGCTTCTCCTTTTTTGTCTCTCTTGGTCCACCTTAGATACAATGTATATATCCAAGGCCCATTAGTGCTCAGATAGGAAGGGCATCCATCAAGTCCAACAGACGTCTGGAATAACCGTATTCGTTGTCATACCATACCTGTACCTTTACAGCATTCGACTGTATGACCCTGGTGGAAAGGGCATGTACTATGCCAGAATGCGTATCGTTTATGATATCGATGGAGACAAGGTCCTCCTCTGAATAGCCCAATATCCCCTTGAGAGACCCTTGTGATGCCTCTTTGAAGGCCTGATTTACCGTCTCCTCGGTAATACTGGTTTTGACTATGGCACTTATATCGGTCAGGGCACCATCTGGTATCGGCACCCTTACAGCCAATGCCCTGAGCCTACCTTCCAGCTCGGGAAGAACCCTGGTGGTTGCTATGTCGCTTCCAGTGGTAGTGGGAATGAGGGAGACTGCAGCGGCCCTACCCCTGATCCGTTTTTTTGCTGGGCGATCAACCAGGCCTTGAGTTGCAGTATAGGCATGTATAGTAGTTACGAGTGCATTTTCCACCCCGAAATTGTCACATAGCACCTTTAAGGCAGGTGCCAGGGAATTGGTTGTACAGGAGGCATTGGAAATTATGAAATGTCTGTCAGGATCAAATCTATCCTGGTTGACCCCAAGGACCACCATAAAGTCGGCATCCTTGGATGGAGCACTTATGATCACCCTCTTGGCCCCAGCATCCAAGTGTTTGGCTGCAAGCTCCCTTTTTGTGAATCTGCCAGTAGACTCTATGACTACATCAATCCCCAGGTCCTTCCATGGAAGGTTGGCGGGATCCTTTTCAGAAAAGATCCTGATCTTCTTTTCACCAAGCTGCACGTAATCATCTCCATGACCAATGGGATAGCTGGCCTTGCCATGGACAGAATCGTATCTTATGAGATAGGCGATATCTTCTGTAGGCACCAAATCGTTTGCAGCTACTATCTCGAATGAATCGGGCTGCATATCCATATAATGTCTCAATACCAGCCTTCCTATCCGCCCAAGGCCATTGATAGCGATCCGTTTCATAATTTTTCTCCTTCTCAATCAACTCTATTCAACTGTGCCCCCAAGAGGGAAGCGACGTACCTGGTGCCAGGTCTATCTACCTCTTTCAGGCCCGTGGGGTAAAAGTGCCAGGAAAGGGGGGATCGGATCGAGCAATCCAGGTCGTTTCAAATACCTAAGATACGCTATGTATTCCCTAATGGAGCGTCAAGGCAGGAGGCCTATCAAAGAGAACAAAAACTTCACGGGGTTGTTTATCTGATATTGTTAGAAATTTGGAAAAAAACCATGTACGATCAAGGCTCAAAATCCCAAAGCAAGCTGCATGGTGAAAAGCAGATGGTCCTGCACAGCCCCTGGTGTCGCATCTGTTTGGTCTACAGAGGTGAGATCAAACGACAGCTTATTGGCATGGCCCTTCAAGAAGTAATTGATTCCACCACCAAAAATGTTTGTAGCCCCTCCATCTTCAGGGTCGATCCTTTCATAATGAAAATTTGGCTGAATCTTTCCCAAATGAGGCTCCCAGGGCAAAAGATATCCACCCTTCAGGGAATAAATGGATACGTCTGACGCCTTGGTGAGATGGGTAAAGGCCAGTCTGTTTGGTTCATTGTTCACATGAACAAAAGCAGCCTCTACTGTAACTGCCCCCAGGCCTGTATTGAGAGGTCGATCCCAATGGATATCAAAAGTATATGCCGAATAGTCCTGCTTTCTTTGTGGAGAGATGATATGAAGATCCCCCTGGAAGTCAGCTCCTATTCCAATGGTAAGGATGTGTTTCTTGCCAAGATAGGTACCTTGGTTGAACCAGCCGGTTTCTGGTTCCATAAAGGCCCAACTGAGCCTTCCTGCAAAACGGGGATGGTCGTCAGGATTAACGTCATCATCGTAGATACCTCGGCCTACCATCAAACGGTATTGCAACCTCTTTTCAAGGATATTGCCCCAGAGACATATCCCATCGTCCCTTCCCACCTTGCTGGGATAGAATATGCCACCCCTTAAACCTCCCTGACTCCAGTTCAGATCTAAATTGAGCAGGGTCTTAGTGGAGGTCGTGCCATAGTTCCTAGTCAGGGGTACGTACATCCGCCCTACTTGTATCTTGAAAATGCCACCCCAGGGATCCAAGGCGATCCAGCCATCCCGAAGCACGAGATTGGCCCCAAGCCCAAGGCTGGGACGTCTTTTCATATAATCCTGACCTATTCGATCTCCAGCCAGATGTGCGAATACGACGATCTTCCTAAAAATGTCAGCCCTGGCATAAAAATATGCACGACGTATCAATGTATCATATATGCCCGAATCCTGTCTCCCATCCCCATTCGTATCTCGTCCATCACTGATTGTCTGATACCAAACCTGCCCCCAGAAGCCTGACTTGAGGGCAAGATTTTCATTTTTATAGACCTCCATACCCAAAGCCTGGGCACTTACGAAACAGAAAAAAACAATCAGTATAAACATGGACTTTTTCATGGATAATATGCCTTTCAAAAGGTCAAGACCGTGTCGCTTTCTTTTATAAGCTCATACAGTACCTTCTGGGTCGCCCTTTGGTGCTGTCCTTGCTCCACACCGTGGAGATCCAGGCACTTGCCTCAGGCGAACAATCTGCCCTCAGAAAGGGTAAAGACCTTGGACAGGTGCTTGATGGGGAAATGTTTTGAATCCAGGGATTGATACCTTACAGAAGGTCCATTCAAGAAGATTGTCACTTCGTCCATGCCTTCGAGCATCAAGTTGGCGAGCCTGAAACAGTTCCAGATTATCTCAGGGTTGTCTTGACAGATGATCACGACGATTTGCATGTTCTATTCCTCTCCTGCTTTTATTCTTTCCATGATAAAGGCCGCCCCTTGGGCAGGTATGCCCAATAGCCTTGCCATACGTTTTACAGAACATCCAGGCTCTTTTTCCCATATCTCAGCGCATTCATTTTCGACCTCTTCAAGCCACTCATGAAAGATAACCAAGAGCTCTTCTGAGGCATGGCTGGAAAGCTCGCGCAAAATACCCATTGCCCCATAAAGATGTCTACACATATTCTGTGGATCGATACCTTCATCCATACACTTTGCAATTCACAACTGTACCATACTGCCTATCTTGTCCTTCCCTGTCCTATCAACCATTTCCAAGACAAATTCTCTCTTTTCGTCCTGGTCCAAAACAGAAAAGATCTCATGGGCAAGATAGAGCAGGAGCTTCTTGCTCTCTTCCAGAGTCATCTTGCTCATCAACTCTCGAATTTCAGACATGAAAGACCCTCCGAAATACTATAACTTTATTTGTAAGACCTTGAGCGCCATGATGCTGGACATTTCATCCGCCCTGCTACAGTTTTCCATGAACATCGCTGCTTCCTTCAATATCCCTATAATACTGCGGGAAGAAATCCTATAATGAATAAAAGGCCCTCTGCGCTCAGGACGAACGATACAGGCATGACGAAGTTCTCTTAGGTGGTGTGAGGTAAGTGGCTGTGATATCCCAAGCCTTTCCACAATCTCTGAGACAGTAAGATCAGAGTCTTGCGAATCCAAAAGACACAATACTATCCGAAGCCTGTTGGGATCCCCAAGAGCCTTGAAAATACCAGCCATCGTTGAAAGGAATACCTTGTTGTCCTCTACTCGTTTCCCTGACATCATCTATGATAGAACATTTTTCCCCATTTCCACTTCTTGGACAAAAGGATAATATCAGCCTATAAATATTTGTTTATATACTATAAAGAAACAACGCATTGTCAATAAAAACATTCTCTTTGAAAATACGGCAAATCAAAAAGAGAGCCAACCTGTCGTCCCCAACAGACCAAATGAGAAACGATGTCGTGTCTTTTGCAAGTCGGCCTCATGCCAAGATTGGCTATTGTCCGCTAGGGTCAGGCTTCGTATTTCAAAAAACAAAAAGGCGCGGGACTGACTTCTCAACCCCACGCCTCGCTCTTCTTCAAGACCCAAATGACCGGCCTGATTCTTCAGAGATCTACTATTTTTTTGCATTCAGGCGCATCTGTTTGGCCATCTCCTTCATATCCACTATGGATTTCTTCATCTTGGCCAGACCATACCATGTAGTATAATCGGGCATGATGTGAAAGGCTGCCTGGTAGGTTTTCATCCGGTAATCCATGAACATCTCATAAAGGACCTCTTCAATTGGTGTATCCACCTCATAAAAGGTCAACAGGTCTGGATATGGATAAGTGAAGGCATTGGTACCCTTTTTGATAATGCCGTCTTCATAGAGAGACTTGACGATATTTATGCCCTCTGCCAGTAACTTGTCCGATGCCTTGATCATGAGGTCAGCATTTTTCAGGTTTTCCTTGGAGAAGGTGGCTGAATGACACTTCTCACATATTGCCTCCATACGGGCACGCTCGTCATCCCAGCTCTTCTTGTCCAGCCGGGCCATATTGGCAGCCTTGACAACCTCGAGCCTGGCTGTAGGCTTCCCCTTTGCATCCAACACGCCGAGTGCCTGAAGGATGGTAGTCCGATAACCCATCCATTCCTTGTCTGTCTCTGGCAGACGAAGGGCCAGGAAACCCCATGCAGTCATGACACGATGGTTACCGTTTTCCATGTGGCAATCCTGGCAGGTAGGGCCACGATGGGTTGCTGGATCGGCTTGATAGGCCGCCCCATGCTTGGAATGCTGCCACATCTCCCACTGGGCGTGATCAAAACCAGTATGACAAGAGTTACAGGCCTCTGGACGCAGGGCCTCTGCCTTTGAGAAGGCATGGCGAGTATGGCAATTCTGACAATCCATGCCATACTTGTAGTATTTCCTGAATGCATTATGCCTGGCTCCTTCATCTGTAATGCCCAGGTTGTGGCAACCATTACATCCCTTCTGTCCTGCAATGAAGGCCTCGGGCTGTTTGTGAGCAAAATCGGGGAATGCAGTGACTGGCAACAGACCCAAGGCATGTTTTCCGCTCATGTATTGTTCTGTCTGCTTTTCATGGCATTTCTTGCAGGTCGAAATCGTGGGCAATTCCACCTTGTCCACGTCGTTGGCGCTCATATGTCTATTGCCGTGACATGCCTCACAAGTTAGTTCCTTGGCCATCTTGCCCCGGTTAAAATCCTTGACAAGGCCAGGGTTGAGCTTGACATGACACTCTTCACATTTAGATGGCTTTGCCCATCCAGGTGATGACCAACACAGTAATAAAAAAGACACGACGAGTGTTACTAAAGACAATTTTTGGGGTCCCATAGGCTTAACCTCCCTTTATCGATGATAAGATATAGGATATTGCCTTTCAGACAATTAATCCAGACAAAAAACTATCCATGTAAAACCCAAGAAGACGATTGTACTTTTGGGCATGCCCCTTTGAGATCTCGAAAAAAGTGTTTGGAGACCAGACATGAAGAGGCCCTGGCTAACCAGACAGAGATGGCAGATACAATGCCATTTCGGGGAATAGCAACAGTAATATTATACAGATCAAAAAGGCGGGCAGGAAGTATGTAACCCCCTTGAATACTGTCTCAAGGGGGATATCCTTGGCAGTACCTGCAACCACGAAGGTATTTATGCCCACTGGTGGGGTAATGGCCCCAAGGGTGGTTATGATGGTTATGAGTATGGAAAACCAGATTAGATCGTACCCAAGGCCCTCTGCCACAGGGAAAAAGATGGGGATGGTAATCATCAATAGGCCCAAGGCATCCATAATAGCCCCACCCACTATGAAGATTACAAGCATGAGGGCAAGGATAAGCCCCCGGGGCACACTGAGACCTGCCACAAAACCGGCCGCCTCGAAGGGTATCCTGGTAATGGTCATGAACTTTCCAAATATCACAGCACCCGCCACGATCATTATGATCATGGCAGAGGTCTTCACCGTATCTTCCAGGGCTGTCTTGAGACCTGAAAAATCAAGACCCTTTCCAATAGCCGCTATGATGAGTGCAAAAAAACTCCCTGCTGCCCCTGCTTCAGTAGGAGTAAACCATCCCATATAGAGACCCGACATGACAAGGAGAAAGAGGAGCACCATCTCTATGGAACCAGGAAGGCTTTTTATCTTTTCCTTGAGAGTGGTTTTAGGCCCTGCTGGCCCCCACTCAGGCCGCAGGAAGCATACAATCCCCACGGTGACCATGAGGAGCACTGAGAGAAAAATGCCAGGGATTATTGATGCAAAAAAGAGCTTTGCAATGGATTCCCCAGTATAGAGACCTATTACTATCAATACAACGCTAGGGGGGATGACTACACCCAATGTTGCCCCACTTGCAACACAACCAGAGCTCAAGGCCTTGTGGTAACCAAGTCTTTCCATCTCTGGCAGGGCTACAGAGCTCATTGTGGCAGCAGTGGCTGCATTTGACCCACAAATCGAGGCAAAGCCTGCACAGGCCATGACGGTAGCCATCGCAATGCCTCCCCGCACCTGCCCAAACCATGTATGTGCCGTTCTATAGATCCTCTCACTGACCCCAGCCTGGAAACAAATATTGCCCATGAAGATGAAAAAGGGGATGACAGCCAGACCATACGAAGAAAATATATGCCATATCTCTGTACTCACAGAGGTCAGGGCTGCCTCAGGACTCACCACGAGAGAAAAGCCTGTAAACCCCACAAGGGCCATTGCAAATCCCACTGGCATGTTGAACAAAAAAAGTACGAGAATGAGACAGACTATTCCACAGATGCCTATTGTGACTGGGTCCATCAAGGTTGAATCAGCCCTTTCTACCCCTTGAGTTCACAAGCGCGAAGATATCGTGGATCAGGTTCAGGGTGAGCACCACAAACCCCAAGCTCACTATCATAGTCACTGGATAAAAGGGCACCATGAGGGTCTCTGAAAGCTCTCCATTGGCCTTGAGGTCCAAGGCAAAGAGAAAGAGCCTCACAGCTACTGCAGAGAAAAAGATGGTGCACAACAAAAGACCAACGATATTTAGCCACTTCTTCAGGCCAGATGGAAACTTCTTGAACAATATATCAACGGCGATATGACTCTTCTTCTCCTGGCTAAAACCAAGACCAAGGGCTGTTATAATTGCACTGCCATAACCCATCAGTTCAAAGGAACCGGTCAAGGGATGGCCGAAGGGCCTTAGGATCATGTTGATCACGGCAACAAGGAGACCCATGAGCAGTATTATACAAGCAACTGAAAGGAATATGATATTTATTCTACTCACGACGAGAAAGAGGGCCTGTCAATGTATTCAGGCCCTCGATGCATCATCTAATTCGATGAAAACTCTCTTTCATACTTGGCCTTGAGACTGAAAAGATCCTTCAGGAAGGCATCAGCAGGCAGGCCTTTTGCCTTAGCCTTTGCAAGCCACTCATCCTTTATGGGTTCCACCTTTTTGTGCCAAAGTTGGTATTCAGAGCTGTCCAGGACTATAATCTCCTCGCCGTATTTTTTCTTTGCCCAATTGGTGGACTCCTTGACATGGCGATCAATATATTCACCTGTCCAAAGGGAGTGTTCCCTGGCAAGGTCGTTCATGATCTTCTTGACCTTCTGGGGCAGACTATTCCATTTCTTCATGTTCATGACAACAGCGAAAGATGTTGTCTGCATATGGCAAATGGTGGCATAGCGGCAGGATTCGGCAAAGTTGAAATCCTTTAATATATCGAGGGATGAAAAGATCCCCTTGACGATCCCTTTCTGCAAGGCCTCAGGGGTTTCAGACATGGGCATTGCCACTGGCACGGCACCCAATAACTTTAGGGGCTTGACGCCAGCCCCCGTGCATCTTAGTTCATAGCCCTTGAGGTCTGCCAGATCTCTAATGGGCTTTTTAGACATTATATCTGCTGGCGGGGCAGTAAAAAGGGCCAGTACCTTGACCTTTGAAAGGCTCTTTGGCTGATATTTCTCGTACAGATCGAAAAGCACAGCATTGGCCACCTTGGAACCGGGAAAACCGATGGGCAGATCCACACCTTCCAACAAGGGGAAACGGCCTGGCTGATAAGCAAATACCACCACACCTATGTCTGCGACCCCGCTTTCCACCCCGTCCATCATGTTCTTGGCCCCGAGGAGGGTGGAACCAGGGAACGTCTTCACCTCAACCTCGCCTGCACTTCTGAGTTCGACCTCGGTCTTCCATTTCTCCATTTGCACACAAGGGAATGTGGATGCGGGTGGAAAATTCGCATATGTAAGTACAATCTTCTGGGCGGTTGCACTCCCAGAAAAGAGAGCAAGGGCTGAAATAGCCATTGTCACCAACATAGCTGTCGAGATCCTGTTCTTCATAATCCTTTTGCCTCCTCTCAATTTCAGTTCATCCATACAATGAACGGTTCTGATTCAAGATCGATATACAGTTATACATTATGGACAAGAATGGGGACATCTATTTTTATCTCTGGTCATATATCCTCTTTGACTTTCTCTCAGACCGTGGCAGTGCCCCATAATCCACAATCTGGATCTCAGCGGAGACCATGATCTGGCTCTTTATCTCCTTTTCTATCTGCCGCTGTATATCGTCATCCCAGGCCTGGTCCCCGGCACTGTCTCGCTCCACCTTGACCATCATGAAATCCTTGCCATCACGGCGCTCGAGCAAGACATGATATTCGCTGGAAATGCCCTCTATATCTGAAAGGATCTCATCTATCTGTCCAGGATATATATTCACACCCCTGAAGATTATCATGTCGTCACTACGACCAAGGATCCTGTCATGTCTTGGGAATATACTTCCACATGGACAGGGGCCTGATATCCTTCGCGTAAGATCCCTTGTCCTATAACGTATGAGAGGGCTAGCCTCTTTCCTCAGGGTCGTCACTACCATCTCACCAATCTGACCATCTTCCACTGGTTCCAATGTATCTGGGTCCAGGATCTCGAGTATGTAATAGTCTGCCCAATAATGGATGCCCTCATGCTCCTTACAATCTATACCAGGACCAGGACCATAGAGCTCTGTCAATCCTGTGATATCGAATAGGTGTCTTGCACCAAAGTGTTCCAATATGGCCTTCCTCATGGAGTCACTACACCTTTCAGATCCCTGGATGATCGTATGGATGTTTATCTTGTCCCTCAAGCCTCTGCGATTTATCTCCTCTCCAAGGAGAAGGGCCATGCTGGAGGTACAACAAAGACATGTGGAGGCCATGTCTTGGAGGAACTTGCACTGGAGCTCCAAGTTACCTGGGCCCACTGGTATGGCCATGGCGCCTACTTCCTCGCAGCCTGCCTGGAATCCAGCCCCGGCAGTCCAAAGGCCATAGCCTACGGCTATCTGAACCCTGTCTTCCGGCCCTATGCCAGCCATGTGAAAAGCCCTTGCAAAAAAGTCTGTCCAGTCCTGGATGTCCTTCTTGGTATAGGCGAGGATCTTCCTCTTGCCAGTCGTGCCAGATGAAGAATGGATCCTCACCACTTTCTCCAAGGGCACACTGAGAAGGGGGAAAGGGTAACCATCCCTTAGATGATCCGCCTCTGTAAACGGTAACTTTTTCAGGTCTTCGATGCCTTTTATATCGTCAGGGCCCACACCCGCCCTGTCAAAATGCCTCTTGTAAAAAGGACTATTCTCATAGGCATGTCTTACCGTCCACTTCAGCCCTTCAAGCTGTATCTCCTTTAATTCCTGCTCACTTTTGATCTCTTGCATAAATCCTTCTTATCTGCTCCTTGTATCATTGGAATGATCTTTTGCCTTGCCTTGAAAGATCTCTACGCTCGATATCAATCCCTGGAGTAAAAGTCAAGAAAGACAACAAAATAGCATTTTTCATGATACAGATGCGATCATTTCAGAGAGAGTCTCACCACTGAGCCAAAGCCACTCCCTTTACCATCGAAACGCATTGGGGACGTGATGAAGATCCTGCTGTTTTCTATGCCCCCCACGCCCTTCAGATAATCTTGCACTGCCTGGCTCCTGGCCAGAGCAAGATTCTCCAGATCTCCCTCGGTTACCTTGATATGATCACGCAACATCTTTTCCATGACCTCTGGTGGCTGTTTCTTGAGCAGCCCTATGAACATCTTGGGTTTATCAAAAGGGGCCTCCTTGTAAGCCTTGGTCAGATATTTTTTAAACTCTTCTTTTCCTATCTCCACATCGTCTACAGACTTTATCTTTTCCCTATCCTCGTCATCCAGGTCCTTCATCTTCTCCTTTCTGAGAAGTCTCAAGAACCTGAGATCGGCAAGGGCCTTGGGATCGGCTTTTGGATCATAATAACCAGTGAGTTCAACCTTGAGGGCTGGCCTGTCCTTTAGGGCCTTTGCGAGCGTGGAAAGCTTCTTTTTCGCCTTCTCATCGAGCCTGCTCGTTCCAGGGACAAACTCTACCTGCTGGAGGTCCTCCCCACTTCCTGCTATGGCGGAAAGGAGGGAGAAGGGAGATGTGGCAGCCTTTATGAAGATGTTTATTATGACCCTCATTATGGCCCTGCCAATGCTAAATTCTGGATCATCCATACTACCCCTCACAGGAATATCCAGATTTATATGCCCCTGTCTGTCCTTGAGAAGGGCAATAGCCAACTTTACAGGCAGACTCACTGCATCCTTGCTCTCCACAGAGTGGCCAAAGTCGAACTGGTCCAGGAAGACCTTGTCGTCCACCTTGATCTGATCCCCCTGGACAACAAGATGCACCTTTGATGTAAGCTTGCCCTTGTCGATTACATACCCGAGAAACTTGGCGGTATAAGGGCTGAATCTCGTCATCCCTATACCACCTGCCCTGAGCCATACATCCACGAACAAAGGCCTTGCAAGGGGATTGATGAGGCCTTTTAACTCCATGTTGGCACTGTTGTCGGCAAGTGCTCTCAGATCTATCTGTGCCCGCATGTCTGGACGGCTGGAAAGAGACTTGATCTGGCCGTTCAACCTGCTTATGGACCTGACAAATGGAGGGCTTACACTGAAGTCCTTGATCTCGAGGGCACAATCCTTGAACGCCACGAGCTTTATACTTATGTCGGGATTGGCATTGACACCCTTTGACTTTCGAGATGCAGGGACCTCAGCCGAGATGTTCTTACCCTTTTGGGTCGGCTCTTTCTTTTTAAGGGCAAGAAGGTTCAGCCTCCCCTCTTTGTCAAAGAATACATCTGCAGCCACCCTATCCAAGATCACCTTTTTTATGTGGAGCTTGAATGGCTCATTTTCAAACAGAAAATCCCTTGCCTCTATGTTTTTCCATTGAAATACCGAACGTTTGGTCACAGGATCAAGGATGGATACCCCAGTAAGAGAACTGCTACCACGTGCAGACACCTTTAGACCTCTATCCCCAGAGGAGACAAGCTTTAGCTCGGCCTTTGCATAGAGTCTGCCCTTGTAGAGAATGGCATTTGAAAACCTGGACACATAGCCCTGAAACTGTCTCACTCCGAGTCTGTCAATACTGACAGATGCCTCTAAGTCCTTGATTTCAAAATCGGTACTGCCAATTACCTTCAGCCTGCCTTTCCTGCCGACGGTGGACGAGATGTCAAAAGAGGCCCTCTTCCCCGGGCTATTTACCAAATGGGCGATACTGGCATCCATGCCAGATATGAGTAATTCGACAGGCTGGCCCCCAGAGAAATCTTTGAAGAAACACTTGGCCCCCTTCAAGGCAAACTTGTCCAGGGCGAAATGGAAGGAGCCTCCTGTTTCATCTTTTACATCATCCTTTTCAGATGGTCGATCCACTTCCTTGACCATCTTGGAAAGGTTCACCTGTCCATGCCTATCAATGACTACTTGTGTCTCCAGGCCTTCTACCAAAATGGAGGAAATATGGACATCCTTTTGGGACAGATCCACCTCTGCGCCAGTCAACACAATCTTTGGGATGTTGATCAAAGGAGGAGTCTTTACTGACTTGTCCCCAAGAGTCAACTTGGACACCTCTACGGCGAGATCGGAAATAGTCACAAAAGGGCCTGTGGGCTCAGTGGAATCGAGATGCAGACTCAGAGAGACATTGGCAACACCGTCTTTAACGTCGCCATTTATAAGACCGCCGTAATAGGGCCTATAACTTGGAATGAAAAGCCTATCGAGTTTTAGAGCCAGATCGACACCAATGGGATTGAAATCAACCTCCCCCTTTGCCAAAAATCTCTCCCCGCGTGCTGTAGACAGTGCAAGCTCAAGCCTGGCAGGTTCCTTGTCAAGGGTTCCAAGATCCTTTATGAGAAGATCTATTGGCTCCAAGGTGGCCTCATAGGTGCCATTTCCTGCTGCAAGATCCCTGAAATGTATCCTTCCAGCCTTGACCCTGGCCCTTTCTACCCTGAGGTCAAGGGGCAGGGTCTTGTCCCGGCCCTTGGAAGGGGTAGAACCATCGTTTGCCGCCTCCCTGCTGGTCTTTACAAGGTGTTCCAGGTTCAAAGAACCATTTTTGTGTCTTACCACCTCAAGTTGAGGTCTTTCCACCAAGATATCTGAAAACAGGATCTCTTTCTTGAAAAGATTGGATGGTCTCAACTTAAATCCCAAGGCCTTTACCCTGAAAAACGGCCTGCCAGCCTGGGACAGGGCCAATGAAGCTACTGTCATGTTCCCATCTAACTTTATGGATTGGGATCCATCTTCTGTTACATCAAAGGCCAAGTCCAGATCGGTGGCAAGACTACCAGAATCTATCTTGAAGTTGATGAATTCGGTAAGATAGGCCAGATAATGGGCCAGGCTTACATCTGTCAGCTTTATACGAAGCCTCGTAGAATGATCCTTGGCAAAGGGCCTTGTCTCTGCCTTGAATTCCACGGCAGAACCGTTGATCACGGCAGAAAAATAAGGTTTTGTATATATCCTTATCTTGGTCTTGAGATTAGAGATAAAGGGGATACCTATCTTGATATCTTCCATCTTATGACTAACCCCTTTGAGTCTGTCCTCAAAGAATACAGACCCGTTGACTATCTCTATGTTATTCAGGGAAAAGAGAAACCGTCCTTCATCTCCTGCCTCTTTCTTTTTCTCATTCCCACTGTTTAGAATATCCTGGAAATTGAACCTGCCCTTTTTATCGAGACTGATATAGATCTGTGGTCTTACGACCCTTATGGTGGACATTACCAAGGCCTGCTTTATGACAGATATGGCCTGGAGATTAACCTCCAGCTCTTTCGTAGTGACAAACTGTCTTGGACTGCCCTGTTTCCCAATGGCAAGCCCCTCCAACCTCATGTCCAGCGTAAATGGATTGAAATAGACCTTTTGGACCACGACCTGTCTATGCAATATAGAAGGCAACTTGGCCTGCAATAGATACCTTGTAAGGGCAGGAACTGCCAAGAAACCGACGAGGGAATAAAAGGCCAAGGCTATAACGAACCAAAGACCTATTCTCACAATAGGTGGCAATTGTCCATACCTGGAAGGCATTTTCATGATTTTCCTCCATCCACCCAATGATTTCAGCCATTTTAACCCAGATTATGCAGCTCGCAAGTTTGCTGAAGAGGCCAGAGACATCAAGGGTGCATGGATACTTGGATATTCCAATGCCTTGAGCACACAGCGGATTCAGTGAAAACGAAAGCCCCCTCGCGGCTTTTCAAGCTACTATATATCTCTGACAGCTTACAGGAACATCTTTTAGCTGCTCAGGAGGGGAAGAGGTAGCCATATAAGTGCAATCAGGCCAAAGGGAGCAAATAGACGAGGAGAAATGATCAAAAGAATTGCCTGGAGAAAAAGGGGTCCTCAGTGGGTTATCCTTGTAAGCCGCGTCAACAGGATATCCAGTTCCTTGTCTCCCCTTTTGAAGTGCCTTTTCTGCATGGCTATCCGGAATTGATCTTCACACATCCTGAAAAAGGGCAGGAGGGTCTCCCTATCTGCCTCGTGTGACATATAAATCACACCTCCTGGCGCCAGATACTCATTCAACACATCCAACAAGGGCTGGAAAAACCTCTTGTGAAAAAGCACCTCAGAGGCCAATATGATATCGAATTTTCCAAGATCAGAGGGTTCAAACCAATCCAATGGAGAACACTTAAGATCAGGACAATTGTTGATAATGGCAGATGCCCTGGCAAAATCAAGGATTTCATCCTCGTAATCGGTCACAGTGACATCGTGCCCGAATGAACTGGCAACCATGCCTGGCACTGCTAAACCTGCCCCCACCTCAAGTAATCTCTTGGTTGGATCTGGAGGCATCTTGGCCACAAATTCTGCCAACACCAAGGATGCCTCCCATATCTTTACCCAAAAGGGGAAGTCTGGGGCATTCTTAAACACATCTCCTGTCAGCAGAGGGGTTAGATCCGACACATGAAGGAAATAAAACGTCCTACCCAAGACATTTACACATTCAAAATCAAGCTGATACTTGGCCATGAGCCTTTTCACTATTGGCATGGCCTCTTGGGGCACCTCTAATTTCCTGGCTCTGCCCTGGACATCAGCCCTGCCCCGTTCAGTGGATAGCTTTAGTTTTAACATCAGACAGCCTGCCTTTCCATGCGCCTTTTTTCCTTCTGTTCATAGAATACCCGACCTGTACCAGCAGGGATCAGACGTCCCATTATCACATTTTCTTTCAGGCCCCTTAGATAATCCACCTTACCCGCTATGGAGGCATCTGTCAGTACCTTGGTCGTCTCCTGGAAGGACGCAGCCGAGATGAAGCTATCCGTAGTAAGAGAAGCACGGGTTATCCCCAGAAGCATGGGCTCAGCAGTTGCAGGCTCCCCACCCTTGGCGAGGATACGTTCGTTCTCCTCCTCGAACCGATGCCTTTCCACCTGTTCGCCCAGCATGAAATTGCTGTCTCCTACACCTGTTATCTTGACCCGCTTGAGCATCTGGCGAACAATGATCTCTATATGCTTGTCATTGATCTTTACTCCTTGAAGCCTGTAGACCTCCTGGATCTCGTTGACAAGATAACGGGCCAACTCCTTCTCACCCTTGACCCGCAAGAGGTCATGGGGATTGATCACACCATCCATAAGGGGCTCACCTGCACGCACATAATCGCCCTCATGTACGTTTATATGTTTACCCCTGGGGACAAGATACTCTCGAGGCTCGCCGAATTCAGGGGTGATAACGATCCTGCGCTTATTCTTTATGTCCTTTCCAAAGGAGACAACCCCGTCGATCTCTGAAATTATCGCATATTCCTTGGGCTTTCTCACTTCAAAAAGTTCTGCCACCCTTGGCAGACCACCTGTTATGTCCTTGGTCTTGGTGGTCTCCCTGGGTATCTTTGCCAGCACCTGACCTGGCTGCACCATATCTCCCTCGTTCACCGTGATGATGGCCCCCACTGGAAGCAGATAACGTGCATCCCCTTTGGTCTTGATGAGTTTTTTGGTCCGGCCACGATCATCCTTTATAGAGATCCTCGGCCTGTATTCTGCAGCCTTGTATTGGATGACCACCTTGCTGGACTTTCCAGTTACAGGATCTACCTTTTCCTGTATGGTCACACCTTCTATGATGTCTCCAAATTTCACCTTCCCATCTACCTCCGTTAGTATTGGGATAGTGAAAGGATCCCATTGGGCCAACTTGGTACCAGGTTCCACTTTCTGGCCCTCTTTCACCAGCAGTTCTGCACCATAGATGACAGGATATCGCTCTCTTTCCCGGCCATCAGGCTCGGTTATGACAATCTCGCCGTTTCGGTTGAGCACCACTTCCCTGCCCTCGCTATTCACCACGGAGACGATTCTTTCAAATTTCACAGTCCCCGTGCCATGACACCTGATCTCTGCCTGCTCTACCTTACCACTTGCGGTTCCACCGATGTGAAAGGTACGCATGGTAAGCTGTGTACCTGGCTCTCCAATGGACTCGGCAGCTATTATCCCAACTGCCTCACCAGGGGCTACCATCCGACCACGGGCAAGATCTCGGCCATAGCATTTTGCACAGACACCAAAGGGGGCTCGACAGGCCAACACCGAACGGATCTCGACCTTGGAGATACCGGCATCTTCCAACTTTTTGACCTTTTCTTCATCTATCTCCTGGTTGGCCTCTACCAACACCTCTCCAGTGACAGGATCGACTATGTCCATGAGGGCAACCCTACCCAAGACCCTTTCCCCTACGCGCTGGATGATCTCACCACCTTCCATGAGGTGCTCTATCTCTATCCCGTCAATGGTTCCACAATCAGATTGAGTGATAGTCGAATCTTGGGCCACGTCCACGAGCCTGCGGGTCAGGTATCCGGAATTGGCCGTCTTCAGGGCAGTATCGGCAAGTCCCTTCCTGGCCCCATGGGTGGAGATGAAATATTCCAGCACACTGAGGCCTTCCCGAAAGTTCGCCATAATGGGCGTCTCGATAATCTCTCCAGAAGGTTTTGCCATGAGCCCGCGCATTCCAGCAAGCTGCCTTATCTGGTCCTTGCTGCCCCTGGCCCCTGAATCAGCCATAACGAAGATGGGGTTGAAAGATGGGATCTCAAGCTTCTTTCCATCTTTCGTCTCATAGATTTCCGTGGAGATGTCATTCATCATCTCCTTGGCCACCTCGTCAGTGGCCCTGGTCCAGATATCGATGACCTTGTTATAGCGCTCTCCATCGGTTATCAAACCTTCTGCATACTGGCGCTGTACCTCTGCCACCTCTTCTCGTGCCTTGTCAAGGATCTCCTGTTTCCTGGCAGGGATGTTCATGTCATTGATAGAGATTGAGATACCTGCCAGGGTAGCATGATGATAACCAAGATTCTTTAGGCGATCTGCCATGATACAGGTCTTTTTGGCACCCGCAAGCCTGTATGCCTTGTCGATGAGACTGGCCAAGTCTTTTTTTCTCATGACCTTGTTCACTAGGGAAAAGGGTACTTCTTCAGGCACGATATCGTAGAGCAGAACACGGCCAGCCGTGGTCTCCACCAGTTCACCATCCATCATCACCTTTATCTTGGCCTGTACGTCTACGATTCCCTGTTCATAGGCCATGATCACCTCGTCCAAGGAACTGAAAGACTTTCCCTCTCCCTTTGCATTCACCCTGTCCCTGGTCATGTAGTAGACACCGAGGACCACATCTTGGGTAGCAGTGATTATTGGACCACCATGGGCAGGAGACAAGATATTGTTGGTGGACATCATGAGAACCCTGGCCTCGGACTGGGCCTCTACGGAAAGGGGTACGTGGACGGCCATCTGGTCCCCATCAAAGTCAGCGTTGTAGGCCGAACAAACAAGGGGATGAAGCATTATGGCCTTGCCTTCCACGAGTACTGGCTCAAAGGCCTGGATACCGAGTCGGTGGAGAGTTGGGGCACGGTTCAAGAGGACAGGATGTTCCCTGACTACTTCATCCAAGGCATCCCAGACCTCGGGAAGTTCCTTTTCCACCATCCTTTTTGCACTCTTGATGGTGGAGACGAGCCCCTTCTCCTCCAACTTGTTGTAAATGAATGGTTTGAAGAGCTCTATGGCCATCCTCTTTGGAAGGCCACACTCATGAAGTTTGAGTTCAGGACCGACCACGATGACAGAGCGGCCTGAATAATCCACACGTTTCCCCAGAAGATTCTGACGGAAACGGCCCTGTTTCCCCTTGAGCATATCCGACAGGGACTTTAAAGGCCTCTTGTTTGGACCAGTAACAACCCTGCCCCTCCTGCCATTGTCAAACAGGACATCGACTGCCTCCTGAAGCATGCGTTTTTCATTGCGTATGATAATATCTGGAGCATCCAGATCCTTGAGCCTTCTCAATCTGTTGTTCCTGTTTATCACCCTGCGGTACAAATCGTTGAGATCAGAGGTGGCAAACCGACCACCATCAAGGGGCACAAGGGGCCTCAGATCAGGCGGAAGGACAGGGATGACATTTAGTATCATCCATTCCGGCTTGTTGCCAGAGCCACGAAAGGCCTCCACCACACGTAGCCTCTTACCAAGCTTTTTCCTCTTGGCCTCAGACCTTGTCTTTTGCATCTCCTCCCTGAGTTCCACCGAGATGGCATCGAGATCCAGATGACTGAGGAGATAATGAACAGCCTCTGCCCCTATGCCTACCTGAAATTTATCCCCAAATTGCTCGTAGTTCTTCTGATAGGTCTCATCCGACATGAGCATGCCCACAGGGATCTCTGGGAGTTGAGACTCTATTACGATATGGGATTCGAAATATAGGACCCTTTCCAGTTCCTTCAGGCTCAAATCAAGGAGAGAGCCTATCTTGCTGGGTAAACTCTTCAAAAACCATATATGGGCTACCGGGGCTGCAAGGGATATGTGGGCCATACGTTGACGCCTCACCTTTGATTGAATGACCTCGACACCACATTTTTCACAGACTACACCCCGGTGTTTCATCCTTTTGTATTTGCCACAAAGACATTCATAGTCCTTTACAGGGCCAAATATCTTTGCACAGAACAAACCATCCCGCTCAGGCTTGAATGTCCTATAGTTAATGGTCTCTGGCTGCTTGACTTCTCCGTGAGATCGTTTCAAGATGGTCTCAGGAGAAGAGATGGATATACGTACTGCCTTGAAATTGAGCGGATCTTTTGGCTTAGTAAATAGAGAAAGAAGATCGTCCATAAATAGACCTCATATAAGTATTAAAAGATTATCACGCGCGTCTTTATAAGAGCCCTGAATGATGCGTTTAAATGGCCTTTTGGCGTCCCATTCCTATTCCAGGAGATCAATATCCATACAGAGCCCCTGGAGCTCCTTGACCAAGACATTGAAGGACTCAGGAAGCCCGGCCTCCAAAAAGTTGTTTCCCTTCACTATCTTTTCGTACATCCTGGAACGTCCAGTCACGTCATCTGACTTCACGGTTAGGAATTCCTGTAGGGAATATGCCGCCCCGTAGGCCTCCATAGCCCAGACCTCCATCTCTCCCAGGCGCTGTCCTCCAAACTGGGCCTTTCCTCCAAGGGGTTGTTGTGTGACCAAGGAATATGGCCCGGTAGAGCGGGCATGGATCTTGTCTGAGACGAGATGATGAAGCTTTAGCATGTACATAACACCAACAGTGATCTTTTCTTTGAAAGGCTCGCCAGTAAGGCCATTATATAGGGTTACCTGCCCCACCTCAGGCTGACCGGAGGACTTCAAAAGCCGTTTGATGGTCTTTTCATCAGTCCCGTCAAATACAGGAGTGGCCACTGGCACGCCCTTCTCCAGATGCATGGCCAATTCCCTGATCTCTTCATCAGTCAACCCTGCAATGAGGGCATCCAGTTCCGACTTGGAATAGATCTCCGACATCTTTGCCTTTACGGCTTCGATATCTGCCTTCCTGGCAAGTTCAGCGATCTGCTCTCCCAGCTTTCGTGCCCCCCATCCCAGATGGATCTCCAAGATCTGTCCCACATTCATACGAGAGGGCACACCTAATGGGTTAAGTATGATATCCACAGGGGTACCATCCTCAAAATATGGCATATCTTCCACAGGCACTATCCTTGAAACCACGCCCTTGTTCCCATGACGGCCTGCCATCTTATCACCTACTTCCAGTTTACGCTTCATGGCCACATAGACCCTGACCATCTTGATGACACCAGGTGGCAGATCATCACCTTTCTTGAGACGTTCTATCTTCCCCTCGAAGTGTTCCTTTATCCTATCTATCTCTGATTCATACCAGTCAAGGATCTCTGTGACATAGGGATCAACCGAGCTCCTGCCTTCAAGGATAAGGTCACGAAGCCTGTGGAGAGGAACCCTTTTCAGTGCATCTGACGTAATCTCCCTTTCTGCCTCCAAAAGCAGCCTGTGTCTCGCGTCTTTTATGACCATGGCCGGCTTCTTGCCAACGAGATATTGCTCCAGCTTCTTGAAGGTCGTCCGCCTTATTACATTGATCTCATCTTCCTGATCTTGCATGATGGCTGCGATCTCGAGATCCTCTATCTTTCTCGCCCTCTCATCCTTGGCAATCCCCTTTCGGGAAAAGACCCTTGCATCCACTACTACCCCCTGGACCCCCGGAGGGACCCTCAAAGAAGTATCCTTGACATCCCCGGCCTTTTCCCCAAAGATCGCCCTTAAAAGCTTCTCTTCAGGCGACAACTGGGTCTCACCCTTGGGTGTAACCTTGCCAACCAAGATATCACCTGCCTTGACCTCAGCCCCTACCCTTACGATACCCGACTCATCCAGGTTCCTGAGGGCCTCTTCGCCCACATTCGGGATATCTTTGGTTATCTCTTCCCTGCCTAACTTGGTATCCCTGGCCTCAACCTCGAATTCTTCTATGTGCACAGAGGTGTAGACATCGTCCTGGATAAGACGTTCGCTTACGATGATAGCATCTTCAAAATTGTACCCTCGCCACGGCATAAAGGCCACGACCACATTTTTTCCAAGGGCCAACTCTCCCATATGAGTGGAGGCCCCATCCACCAAGACTTGGCCTTTCTTTACCTTTTGACCTGGTTTCACAATGGGGATCTGGTTCATGGTGGTGGTCTGATTGGACTTCTGGTATTTGATCAGTTTGAATATCTCTACCTCAACTGGCTTACCTGATTCCTTGTCCTCTTCATATGCGACCACGAGACGATTTGCATCAACGTCTTCTATCCATCCATCCCTCTTGGCAATGATGGTCACTCCTGAGTCCCTGGCCACAGGCCTCTCTATACCTGTACCTACAATCGGGGACTCACACTTCAGCAGTGGCACTGCCTGACGCTGCATGTTCGAACCCATCAGGGATCTATTTGCATCATCGTTTTCGAGAAATGGAATAAGGCCAGAGGACACACTTACAAGCTGGTTGGGTGCCACATCGATGGCAGTGACCTCTTCGGCCGGGGCCATGATGAACTCACCCTGTTTCCTCACACCAACAAAATCCTCTACAATTCGACCAGACTCATCCAATTCTATGGTTGATTGAGAGATTACCTCTCCCTCTTCCTGGGAGGCTGTCATATAGACAATCTCATCAGTAACTTTTCGGTCCTTGACCCTCCTGAATGGGGTCTCGATAAAACCATATTCGTTTACCCGTCCAAATGTGGCCAATGAAACTATAAGGCCGATATTCGGCCCCTCAGGTGTCTCGATGGGACAGATCCTGCCATAGTGTGTTGGATGTACGTCTCGCACCTCAAAGCCTGCCCTCTCTCTGGAAAGGCCCCCTGGCCCTAGGGCTGAAAGACGCCTCTTGTGGGTGATTTCAGACAGGGGATTCGTCTGATCCATAAACTGAGACAACTGACTAGAGCCGAAGAACTCTTTTATAACCGACGTGACGGGCTTTGGATTGACCAAGTCGTTGGGCATCAACGCCTCGATCTCCTGAAGGGTCATTCTCTCCTTGATGGCCCTTTCCATCCTTACCAGGCCAATACGATACTGATTTTCAATCAGCTCGCCTACTGAACGTACCCTCCTGTTGCCCAGATGGTCGATATCGTCCACAGGCCCCTGGGTATCCTTGAGATGGATCAGTTCCTTCACTATGGAGACGATATCAGAAGGGATGAGCACCCTCTGGCTGAGAGGCACATCAAGACCCAACCTTTGATTTATCTTGTACCTGCCGACCTCAGAAAGATCATAGGTATCTGGATTGAAGAAAAGAGACTGAAAGAACTTCTCGGCTACCTCTGCTATGAGAGGGCTGGATGGCCTGAGCCTCCTATATATCTCAAGAACTGCATCTTCTGAATTGTCTACCTTGTCATTCAAAAGGGTATCCCGGATGGATGAACTCACTCTGATTCCATCTATGAAAAGTGTCTGGACCTCGGTTATCCCATTGTCACGCATGAGGGGTAGATCATCTTCCGAAATCCTGGTGTTTTTGGGAATAAGGATCTCTCCTGTAGCTGGGTCCACTACATCTGTAGCAGTGATCTTCCCGATCAGATCATCCTCTGAAACAGGTATCCGCTCAATACCAAACTCGGCAAACCGCCTCAGCATGGTCTTTGAAAACTTCCTACCCCTTTTCAGTAGTACCTCACCGCTTTCAGGATGCATAACGTCCATAGAGGCCCTCTGGCCCTTCAAGAGCTCTGGAATCACTTTCCTATATATCAGCTTCCCCTCGAGATAATAGGTGTCCCAGTCATAGAATTCCCTGAGGATGTCGTCAGAGGAAAAACCTATTGCCTTGAGTAAAATGGTAGCAGGGAATTTCCTTCGTCTGTCTATTCTCACGTGTAGGATGTCCTTGGGATCGAATTCGAAATCCAACCAGGAACCCCGGACAGGGATCACCCTACAGGAATAGAGCAGCTTTCCACTCGAATGGGTCTTACCTTTATCGTGATCAAAAAAGACACCAGGGGACCGTTGAAGCTGACTAACCACGACCCGCTCGGTTCCATTTATGATAAAGGTCCCTGTGCGGGTCATAAGGGGAATGGTGCCAAAATAGATCTCCTGTTCCTTGATGTCCCTTATGCTCTGAACACCCGTCTCCTTGTCCACATCGTAGGACAGGAGTCTTATGACGATCTTTACTGGGGCTTCGTAGGTACTACCCCTGGCCAGGCACTCCTCTTGAGAGTACTTTGGCTCTCCGATGGAATATTGAACAAACTCCAGAGAGGAGGCCCCAGTAAAATCGTTTATGGGGAAAACATTCTTGAATACCGCCTGGAGTCCCAGATTCTTTCTGGCCTCTGGAGCAATATCCCTTTGAAGAAATTTTTCATACGGTTTTTGTTGAACCTCGATAAGATGGGGGATTTCAACCGCCCTTTTGACCTTGCCAAAATCTTTTCTCAAAGGAAAATTCTGAATACTTAACATAGATGATGCCTCAAGGTGGCCTGGATGTTGATGCTGACTATTGGTGACTGTGAAAAATTAAAAGGCAGGAGGCCCCTGTTACAAAACAGGTCCTCCTGTTACAAAACAAAACGACTGGTTTATTTGATCTCTACCTTTGCGCCTACTGCCTCGATCTGTTCCTTTATCTTTTCTGCCTCTTCCTTGGATACCCCCTCCTTTATCGGCTTGGGAGCACTTTCCACGAGGTCCTTTGCTTCCTTGAGGCCCAGACCTGTTACCGCCCTGACCTCCTTTATAACCTTGATCTTCTGGCTGCCAAAATCGGTCAAGATTACGTCGAACTCTGTCTTTTCTTCCTCAGCACCACCAGCCTCACCTGCTGGGGCTGCCCCTGCTGCGGCAACAGCTACCGGGGCTGCAGCAGATACACCAAATTTGTCTTCCAATTCCTTGATGAACTCTGATAGCTCGAGCACGGTCATATTTGATATGAATTCTATTACTTCTTCTTTTGTTACAGCCATTTTTATAATGATCCTCCTGAATATTAAAAACTTTTTGTTGAAATAATCTCAGTGACGCTATTACTCCATTGAGCAAAAATGAATAATGCCTATTGTTTCTTCTCCTTAATGGCACTCAGGGCATAGAGCAACTTCCTGGGGATTCCAGACAACACCTGTACGAGATTGGTTGGTGTTGCAACCAGAACCGACAACATCTGGGCGAGAAGAACCTCCCTGCTCGGTAGCTTGGACAGCGCCTCGATCCCGGAAGCATCCATCATTTTCCCATTCAGGATGCCATTTTTGATCTTGAGGACCTCATTGTCCTTGGCGAAATCCATTAGCACCTTGGCTACCTGTACAGGATCTTCATAGGCAAAAACTGCTGCATTGGGTCCCTGAAACGAATCGACCAGGGGCTCGGACTCCGTTCCCTTGATCGCTATCCTGAACAAGGTGTTCTTGGAAACCTTGATCTCTCCCTGGACTTCCCTGAGTTTGGCCCTCAATTCATTGGCCTGGGAAACAGTGAGACCTGGAAAATCTACCAAGGTTACTGATACCGCCCTGGAGAACTTATCCTTCAATTGTTCAACCAGTGCTTCCTTCTGACTCCTATTAAGTGGCAACTTTATCCCCCCTTTCTGCCATAGACAGTTTATTTACTGCCAAAGCAGAGGCCACTTCGGCCTCGGTAGGCGAGACGCCTATAGAATCGTCTCATTAAACACCAAGTACCTACTGTCTTTGACTGTTGGACGTCCAAAGGGACGCATATTTACGATTGATTTGAATCCTTCACCTATAATTGAAATCAGGCTGCCGCACTCTTAAGTTCTGCCGGGTCCAGCTTCACTCCAGGGCCCATGGTGGTGGACAGTGCTGCTCCCTTGACATATGTCCCCTTTGCAGATGCGGGCTTCATCCTGAGAATAGTCTCAGCCACTGCTGAAAAATTTTCCTTGACCTTTTCAGGGCCAAATGATACCCGCCCGATGGGCATGTGGACTACTCCAGCCCTGTCTACTCGGAAGTCGACCTTTCCACCCTTGATATCCTTTACGGCCTTCGCCACATCAAAGGTCACGGTGCCTGTCTTGGCATTTGGCATAAGACCTCTCGGGCCCAATATCCTCCCGAGCTTTCCAACAACAGCCATCATATCTGGCGTGGCCACGACCTTGTCGAAATCAAGCCATCCTTCTTTCTGAATCTTTTCTGCAAGCTCTTCTCCCCCAACGTAATCGGCCCCTGCCTCTTCTGCCTCTTTGGCCTTTTCGCCCTTGGCAAACACCAATACTCTGACTGTGCGTCCGGTTCCGTGGGGAAGAACAACAGATCCCCTTATGTTTTGATCGGCCTTACGGGGATCCACACCAAGATTGATTGCAACATCTACGCTCTCGTCAAAATTGGCAAAATGGGTCTCCAATACCTTCTGGATGGCCTCATCTAACGAATACTTCTTGTTGGGATCTATTAGCTCCCTGACCTTTTGATATCTTTTGCCTCTTTTACCCATGGCTCATTCACCTGCTCGATTAATCGATAACTTCAATTCCCATACTGCGGGCAGTACCTTCGATGGTCCTTACTGCGGCTGCCAGATCGGCTGCCGTCAGATCCGGCATCTTCGTCTTGGCTATCTCCTCACATTGGGCCCTGGTCACAGTGCCCACCTTCTCTCTATTAGGGACACCTGAACCTTTTTCAATCCCTGCCGCCTTTTTCAACAGAACCGATGCCGGCGGGGTCTTGAGGATGAAACTGAAAGACCTGTCTGAATAGACGGTAATCACAACAGGGATGATCATACCGGCCTGATCGGCTGTCTTGGCATTAAATGCCTTGACAAATTCCATTATATTGACACCTTGCTGTCCCAAGGCAGGACCTACTGGTGGAGAAGGACTCGCCTGCCCCGCAGGTATCTGCAATTTTATATAACCAGCTACTTTTTTAGCCATAACGAACGCTCCTTAATATCTGCAAAAACTTAAACAGCCTCTTAACTTGCCTTCTGGATATGAGCAAACTCCAACTCAACCGGCGTAGATCGACCAAAAATAGACACTAAGACCCGCACCTTGCCCTTTTCGGGCTTCACCTCTTCTACCACGCCAGTAAAGTTGGCAAATGGCCCCTCGGTCACTATGACCTTGTCTCCGGGCTCGTAATCGTATTTTGGCCTTGGATTTAGTGACCGTTCCTCCATCTGCCTAATGATCTTTTCGGCCTCATGATCCGGCAAGGGCACAGGGTTGTGCTGTCCCCCGACAAAGCCTGTGACCTTGGGTGTATCCTGCACCAGGTGCCATGTCTCTTTATCAAAGTCCATCTTTATCAGTATATAACCTGGATAAACCTTTCTGGCAGAGGTACGCCTTTCCCCCTTTACAACTTCCACAACCTTTTCTGTCGGCACTACTATGGCAGAAAACTTGTCTTCCATCCCATACTGTCTGATACGCTCTTCCAAAGAAGATTTTACCTTGTTTTCAAAACCTGAATAGGTATGAACAATGTACCACTTGTGTGCCATTTAATTGCCTTTGACTTGCGTTATTTGATCAGGGTACCTACTAACTTGGAAAGTGCGATATCCACCAACCCGAGGTATGCAGAAAAGAATATGGTAATTGCGAGGACTGCTATGGTAAGTGATGTCGTTTCCTTTCTGTTGGCCCAGGTGATCTTATCGAGCTCTGCCCTTACATCGGATAGAAACTGTTTTATGGCTGCTATCTTCCCCACAGGCTCTGCTTTGGTCTCAAGCCTTTTAACAGACGCCTGCGCACTTCCAGGGCTGGCCTTGGCATCTTTGGCAGTTGGTTTCTCTGCCGGCTTTATTGGTTCCCCAGGTCTGGCAGCCTTGATCTTTCTAACTTTTTTCTTTGTCACCTTGTCACCCTGTACAGACCTCAAAAAATGGTGGCAGGCCAGGAGGGACTCGAACCCCCAACACCCGGATTTGGAGTCCGGTGCTCTACCATTAGAGCTACTGGCCTGCGGATTTTGTTACTTCATCTTTATTTCTTTATGAATGGTATGCTTTCTGTCAAAAGGGCAATATTTTTTCAGTTCCAACTTATCAGGCGTAGTACGCCTGTTCTTGGTGGTCGTATAATTGCGCCTTTTGCACTCGGTACACCTAAGAATTATCTTGTCACGCATATCCAAGATCCCTATTCTATAATCTTACTTACGACACCGGCCCCCACTGTACGGCCGCCTTCCCTTATGGCAAACCTGAGACCTTCTTCCATGGCGATGGGCTGGATCAACTCTGCCTTTATCTTCACGTTGTCCCCTG
>Ga0256833_1000044_pt1 | contig 93280 bp, 74 predicted proteins | sample 356284metaG_FD_190535 | JGI IMG/M metagenome (GOLD analysis project Ga0256833, IMG submission 190535) | Hydrothermal vent microbial communities from Mid Atlantic Ridge, Atlantic Ocean - 356-284 | ecosystem: Environmental > Aquatic > Marine > Hydrothermal vents | place: Atlantic Ocean: Mid... | reverse complement strand
ATAAAGACTTTTTAGAAACATTAATAGAAAGAGAAACTCGGCAAGGACTCCGATTTAGATTTGGTTATAGACCTTTTAGAAAAATATCATTTAGCATTATGTCAAATTTAAGATTTCAGGACAAGGTGCTTTCTTCAAAATATTACAACGCTATGATATTTTTAAGGAGTATTCCTGTTATAAAATCAAATATTAGCCTGTCTGCAAACGTTATAAATACAGATTATCTGGATAGCAAATCTTTATCTGTACGCTTGTCAAAAAGAATCAAAAAAAGGATTAACTTTAGACTTGAATATAAATATTATCAGTATTTTTATCCGGGAACTAAAACGTCAAGGAATCAAAATAGAGTTGGAGGAAGTATAAATTTCAATCTGTTAAAGAGTGTATATTTTAGTATTTATTATGAAAAAACACTACAAAAAGACAGAGATTTTTCCAGATTGAACCTGAGAGCCACGAAAAGATTTTGATAAAACATCAAATTGTCGTATTATAACGTTCCCCCTTATTAAATGGACAAATTATAGATAATTATAATAAATTTTATTTTATTTGTATTTTAAATCAGATATTTAATGAAGATAGTTTATAGAAAAATATTATTTTGTTTTGTATTACTCGTACTACTTCTTCATTCCGTGATACCTCATGATCTTGATTTTGAAAGAAAAATTAATGATAATTTTGTTGAAAGTAAGAAAGAAAATAGTATTCTGGATGTTATGAAACTGGTGTTTTATGAAAATGCCGGTGGAAATTTAGATAACCTTTCTTTCTGTTTTTCATATTCTTATACTCACAATTTATCTGATAATTATGATTTATTCGGTCTTCCTAATAATTTTTTAATTTCTATCATAATTTATCCTTTAAACAACACCAAACCATTTTGTAAAATAAATAGTTGCCGTATTGATTTTATTGTTGAATTACATACCGTTAGGGGACCTCCTGTTTAATATCATCGAGAATTTAAATTAAGGTATTTATCAAACAATAAAATTAAAATTTATGGATGCAGTACATCTTCATTTAGTATTAAATCATTTTCCAATTATCGGTACTCTTACCGGAGTTGGAGTTTTGATTTATGGTATCTTTATAAACAATGACCATATAAAGAAAGTAGCTATGGTGATATTTGTTATTATGTCACTTTTAACTATTCCGGCTTATTTAACCGGTGAAGAAGCTGAGGAAACAATTGAAAATATTGCTGGAATTTCTGAAAAATTAATCGAAAATCATGAAGAATTTGCTGAAATAGCCATTATATTTATGGGGTTTTTAGCAATATTGTCAATTATCAGTTTAATTTCATTATATAAAAAATATAAATTTTCCAAAATCATTAGCATTATTACATTGATTGTTTCAATTTTGACTTTTGGCTTTTTTGCTCAGCTTGGTAACTTGGGGGGACAAATAAGACATTCTGAAATCAGAAAAGATTTTAATAAAAACAAATTAAATACTACAACCAAGGAGTTTAAATACGAAAAAGAAAACGATGATGATTAATAAACATTATTTTTTATAGACAATTTAGCGTCTGTATAAAATCACTGAAATATAGATGATAGATACCTTTTAACAAGATGTCTATCATCTCAATTATTTAAAACTAAATTAAAATGAAAAAAATGAAAAAAGAATTTATTTTTATTTCTCTGCTGTTAGGAGCAATATTACTTTCTTGTAATTCCAAACCTGAAAAAATAGAACCATTAAATTCAAAGAACAATAATATTGAAACAAAAGCATCTGCAGGAACAACAACTTTAGACAAACAATCGCAAATGAATATCAATAATGAGAGCGTTCATAAAGTCACAGTTGTCGATTCTTTATCAGCTTCAAGATACGTATATCTTAAAGTTAAAGAAGGCGCACGAAATTACTGGATTTCCACCTGGAAAATGCCGTTTAAAAAAGGTGATGTTTTTTTCTATAAGGGAGGGATACTTAAACTCAATTTTTATAGTAAGGAGCATAATATGTATTTCGATACACTATATTTAATATCAAAAATAAGTAAAGTTCCAGTTTTTACAAAAACCAATGCATTAGATAAATTAGAAAGCAAAACTAATATTTCAACCAAAGAACCGGAAATATCAAAAGAAGTTAAGAAGAATATTGTAAAACTTAAAGATCTATTTGCAAACCCGGAAAAATACAAAGGAAAAATCATAAAAATAAGCGGAAAATGTACAAAGGTCAATATGAATATTATGGGGAAAAATTGGATACATATACAAGAAAAGGGAATTGGTGATAAAGTATTCGATTTGGTTGTTATGTCAAAAGATGCCGCACAAGTGGGTGAAAACTGTTATTTCGAAGGCAAAATAGATACAAAACTTGATTTGGGCGCAGGGTATTTTTTTGACGTTATTATGCAGGAAGGTAAACGTATTTATTAATTGTCATATTTCATAGTTATAAGGTAAAATATTTTTTTATGTGGAATAGATTGGTTTTAATTGTATTGGTATATCTATCCTTTTTTTATAGTGCTTCCGCACAACTTTCACCCGGTACTTTGTACAAAGGGCATCGTGATTTGGAAGGATTAAGCAAGTGTACGGAATGTCATGATTTTGGTAAAAAAGTTTCAAATGAAAAATGCCTAAAGTGTCATAAAGAGATCCAAACTCTTGTATCAAACAAAAGAGGTTATCATTATTCAAAAGAAGTTCGCAAAAAGGACTGTGCCGAATGTCATAGTGACCATCACGGTCTGAACTTTCAAATCATTCGTTTTGATGAAAAGAATTTTGATCACAACTTAAGCGGATACAGACTTAAAGGAGAGCATAAGCGAATAGATTGCAAAGAGTGTCATAAACCCGATTATATAGCCGATAGAGAATTAAGAAAAGATAAAGATACATATTTGGGCATGGGTACAGATTGTTTGAGTTGTCATGACGATTATCACAAAGGGGATTTATCCGAGGACTGCATCAATTGTCATAATTTTAATAAATTTACCGAAATTGAAAAATTTGATCACGACAAATCGGATTATCCCCTAAAAGGGAAACACAAAGATGTAGATTGTGAAAAATGTCACCAAATTGAAGGTAAGGGAGACAATAAATATCAAAAATTTAAAAATATAGCTTTTAATAAATGCACGGATTGTCATGATGATGTTCATAAAGGAGCATTAGGGACTAGATGCAACAGTTGCCATAATGAGTCCTCTTTTGGTATAAGTACCGTAAAACGGAAATTCAATCACAATAAAAGAACAGATTACAAACTAAAAGGAAAGCATAAAAAAGTTGCCTGTTTTGAATGCCATTCTCCCGACTTACCAAAAACTACTATTTTTAGCGACTTTAAAAACACCCGGGACTTTGATTGTGACAGATGTCATGATGATGCACACGAAGGTAGATTTGGAACAGATTGCAGCAGTTGTCATACCGAAACCACATTTAATAAAATAAAATCAACAGACAATTTTAATCATAATATAACGAATTTTCCATTAGTAGGAAAACATCAAAAAGTAAAGTGCAAAGAATGTCATAAATCAAAATTGCTCGATCCTGTTGCTCATGATTATTGTATAGATTGCCACGATGACTATCATGAAGGTGAACTTATACAAGACAAGTCTGTGATTGATTGCAAAGAGTGCCATACGGAAATGGGCTTTGAAGATTTTGATTTTGATTTGGAAAAACATAAACGTACAGATTTTCCTCTGGTAGAATCACACGAAGCGACACCCTGTTTTGCTTGTCATCAAAAAGAAGGTCAGAAGAAATGGAAATTTCAATCACTTGGTAAAAATTGCATTGATTGTCATGAAAATATTCATAAAAACGAACTGGAAACAAAATATTTTCCACAGCAAAACTGCAAAAACTGTCATACAGAAAGTGTTTGGAGCAAAATTGATTCTTTTGATCATAGTAAAACGGATTTTAATCTTGAGGGAAAACATCTCGAAACCAAATGTATCGATTGCCACAAATCCGATAATGAAAAAATAAAAGTAAAATTCAAAGATTTACCTGTCTCTTGCAGTAGTTGCCATGAGGATCAACATCATGGACAATTTGATGAAAATGACGTCAATGATTGCAGCAGATGTCATACTCCGGATAATTGGGAGGCATCAAAATTTGATCATAATAAAGCAAGATTTAAACTGGATGGTGCACATAAAAGTGTCTCATGCGATAAATGTCATAGTATTGATAAAAAAGCAAAAGAAGAATATATTGTTTATAAAAATGGAAAAATAAAATGTATAGATTGTCACAAATAATATTTGTTTTAATATTTTTTTCGGTAGTAATTTTCAGTCAAAATCCTCATGGAAAAGACATGAAAATTGATTGTGCTCAATGCCACACTTCTGATTCATGGAATGTGGATTTTAGAAATATAGATTTTGATCATAATTCAACCTCGTTTTCATTATATGGAAGACATAGATTAGTTGATTGTAGAGAATGTCATGCATCTCTAATTTTGTCAGATGTTAAAAGTGAATGCGTAGATTGCCATACAGATATACACAAAAACACATTATCAATGCAATGCAATAATTGTCATTCTGAAGATGATTGGATAATCGAAGACTTCACAGTTATTCACGAGGAAGCAGGGTTTCCTTTGACGGGTTCGCATCATGTATTGGACTGTTCAGAATGCCATAATAAAAGTGTGGAACTGATCTTTGAGCCTTTATCTACTGATTGTTTTTCCTGCCATGAGAATAATTATAATAATACGACATCTCCAAATCATATTGAGGAAAATTTTCCAATGGATTGTTATCAATGCCATGATTTGGATGCTGAAACATGGGTGATTTCCCATGATTTTTTTCCTTTGGAAAAATCGCATAACATATCTGATTGCTTTACCTGTCACACAGAAAGTAATTATAAAAACACCTCTTCTGAGTGTATCAGTTGCCATAGCAAAGATTATGACAATGCCTTGAATCCTGACCACAAGATAAGCTCTTTCTCAAAAAATTGCTCCGAATGCCATACTCTCGACCCGGGGTGGTCTCCGGCAAAATACGAAAATCATGATGACAATGATTTCCCTATTTTTTCAGGAAAACACAAAGGAGAATGGTCACAGTGTACCGACTGCCACTTAGATCCAAGTAATTATTCTGTTTTTACCTGTACTGATTGTCACAAACATAGAAAATCCAAAATGGATGAGGAGCATGACGAAGAAGGAGGATATATTTACGAAAGTAATGCATGCTATAAATGTCATCCGGACGGTGATAAATGATTTAATACAAATAATTATACTTTTTAATCAAATTTTATTTTTAATTTAGCAGCCATTTTCATATTAAATCTAAAAAAACACAAGTTTCTTTATAATAAAGCATCTTTTTACTGAATATACCCGTATATACTAATGACAGAGACTGAAAGATTATTAAAAATTATTAAACTAAGTAAAAGCGGTAATAGCAAATCTCAGTTTGAGTTATATAATCTTACATATAATCGCGCTATGGGTATTGTTGCCAGATATATAACAAATAAACATGATGCAGAAGATATATTAACAGAGTCTTACTATAAGATTTTTAAAAATATTGGTAAATACGATGAAAAAAAAGACTTTTACAATTGGTTTCATAGAATTATTGTGAACACTGCAATTGATTATATCAGAAAATATAAAAAATTAAAAATTGCTGAAAATGAAATTCAAGAGATGAATTTGTTTTGTAGGGGAAATGATAAAAACGACTTAGATTATTGCAAATACCTTGAAGCTGTTCAATCTTTGAGTCCTCAATACAGGATGGTGTTCAACCTTTTTGTAATTGACGGCTACAAGCATAGAGAAATTGCTGAAAAACTTGGAATAAGCGAAGGTACTTCTAAATCCAATCTCGTAAAAGCAAAAAGAAAATTAAGAGAAATATTTACAAATTTAAAATATTTAAATGAATAGATTGATACAATAGGACCAATGAACGACATAGATGGAAATATTATAAAAAAACAATTAAATAATCCACCGGAATTTGAATTTAATGAAAAACCGTGGATTATTGTCAAATCGCGATTAACTTACGATAGAAAATTGAGAAAAGTAGGTGCTTTTGCTCTTTTATCCGGTATTTTGCTATTAGGTCTAATGGCTATAGTAGGAAATTATTGGTATAATAAAAAACTTCAAATTTATAAAAATACCACTAATACAGTTGATAATATTCGAAAAAATAGACATGAAATCATCTTCAATACCGATACTATCTACAAAGAAAAGATAATATATATTCACGATACACTATACAAAACAATAAAAATCGTAAAACCAATTTCGCCAATACCAACTGAAAATAACATTGTTTCTCTCAATATGCATAAATTGAATAATTACAAATCAATTTTTTCAATAGGTAGAAATAATTTTTTCAATAATTTTAATTATAAAATTGGAGGTTTGCCATTGACCCTTGGCTTTACTAACAATTCAAACCGAATACAAAACAATTCTATTCCATATTATCGTGAACAAAATAAACAAAGCAGGTTAAATGAGATTGAAAGACTAATGTTTAAATTAAATCTAATAAAATATAAAAGGAATATTGGATATGGCCAAAACTATCAATATAACAAATGGTTGAATGAATTAGCGTCAAAGGTTGCAAAAGAAAAAAGAACATTAAAATATAAAATGAGTAAATTCTTATCAGGATTCAATGAAGTCGGATATGAAATTGAACCGAAAATAGGTGGAGTTTATTCTTTGGTATTTAAAAAATCAAATATTGGATTGTTAACCGGACTAAATAGTAAAGTTCTATTCGAAAATGGTATTAAAGCAGCTATCGGAGTAAATTGGATTGATTATCATGGCGAATTTAAAGCCGTTGATATAGTGGATGGTGATTTCCCTAAAACACCGAATAATGGCGATATTTTTGATGGTATTTACTTTGACAATTCATATTGGCTACTACCTCTGGGATTGGAATATCATTTCAATTATCAAAAAACATTTCATCCATATATTGGTATTGGATGGGCAATGAAATTTGGTATAAAAGATATTATCAAGTATGAATTTCACGATATAAAAACCTACAAAGAGTATAAAATAAATAAAACATTTGATGAATCTTTTGATTATAGCAATTACTTTCTAAAAACCGGAATAGAATATAATTGGAATAAGAATTATAGCAATTCCCTTGAGTTTTCTTATTATTTTAGCAACAAAACATATAAATACAATTACTCAAAATTGAATAATCTGTTTTTGACACTAAATGTGAAATATAGGTTTTAAAGTGAAAATATCGCAAAAAGTTTAATTTTAATGATTTTATGGACAGACAATATATAGTGTCTGAAAATTAAAATGTCTAAGTAAAATGTTTCGCAAGGCTATTTTATTAAAAAAATGTATAAACTCTACTATAATGAAAGAAAACATTTCGCATTGCGTAGTATAGGATGTATTTGAAATATTATTAAATAACTTAAATTTAAAAATTATGAAAAGGATTAAATTAATGCCAGTATTTATTATTGCTTTAACGCTGGGTGCTGTAATGTTTGGTACGAGCTGCGAAAAAGAAAATTTAACAATAGCCAATGACACAACTACATTAAATGATAGAGGTGGTAAAAATGGGATGAACAATAGTGGAGACAAGATGAAACAAGACATTTGCTCATGTATAGTTAGCAATTTTCCTGTTGAAGAATTGTCAGATATTGAATTAAACAGCCTTTCACATATGTTAGAAGAGGAAAAGCTTGCCAGAGATGTATATTTGACCTTATATGATAAATGGAGTGAAAGGGTTTTTGCCAATATATCAAAAGCTGAACAACGACATATGGACGCTATTCTTTGCCTATACGATAAGTACAATATAGAAGATTTAGTTAGTGAGAATGAAATAGGTGTTTTTAAAGATGAAGGTTTACAAAGTTTATATACAGCATTGATTGATCAAGGAAAAGAAAGCCTCAGTGCAGCATTGACAGTAGGAGCAACCATTGAAGATTTAGATATTTTTGATCTTATTGATTTATCACAGCAAGCTGATAATAAAGATTTGCTCGCAGTTTTTTCAGAACTTACCAAAGGTTCAAGAAATCATATGAGAGCATTTATCTCAAGATTGAATCTAGAAAAAACAGCTTATATTCCTCAGTTTATAACTCATGAATTGTTTGATAGTATAATAAATTCAGATAGAGAAAGAGGTGGCAGTATTTGCGGAAACTCTAATAATGGTAAAAATAGAGGAAATAGAACCGGAAATTGTAATGGAAACGGTGGCAATGGTGACCACGGAAATGGTGGGAAAGGAAACGGAGGTAATGGCAATGGATAAATTTAATGACTTTGTAGACAGACAATAATTAGTTTTTAGTTTCACGAATTATTTTAGCCTTGAATTAAAAAATTCAGGGCTTTTTTGTATAAGTTATTTAATTCGGCTATAAATATCAAAATAATCTACTTGTAGATGGTTTTATTTTTACATAACCTTTTTCCGAAAATAGATACATAGCTAAATAATTTAGGGTAAAAATCACCATATAGTGTCTGTCCATAAAGCGCTTGATATTGGAAATATTTAATTTTCTATGTGGTATATTTTGTTTTCTTCAACTTTTTTTCAGACTTTTGTTTTTGTATTATTGAAAATGCAAATATATAAATATCTGTAAACTCAATTTGTACAATTATTTATTGTTTACGGGTTTTTATATTTACCCTGAATTGCTGGTATTTGTTATATTATACCATTTTTTAAAACAGAATAACCGATATTTATTGTTTTATTTATTTTTAATTTTACTTATATATCGGTACTAAAAAATATTCTTATGAAAATATTTTGTATTGGAAGAAATTATATCAATCATGCACAGGAATTAAACAATCCCATTCCTGAGAATCCTCTGATATTCATGAAACCACCAACGGCAATGTTGAGAAAAGGAAAGCCTTTTTATATCCCGGATTTTTCCAATGAAATACATTATGAAGGAGAATTGGTTGTTAAAATAGCAAAAAATGGTAAGAACATAGCTCCCGAATTTGTAAGCTCATATTATAAAGAACTTACAATAGGGATTGATTTTACAGCAAGGGATATCCAAAAAAAACTAAAAGAAAAGGGGCATCCATGGGAAATAGCAAAAGGGTTTGACTTTTCTGCCGTAGTAGGCAATTGGATTTATTTTACGGATGAAATGAAATCCGGCAATATAAATTTTACGCTTAATAAAAATGGAGAAACTGTTCAAAGAGGAAAAAGCGAGGAAATGATATTCTCTATAAATGATATTATTGTTTACCTTTCCAAATATTTTAAATTACAAATTGGAGATTTGATATATACAGGTACTCCTGGAGGTGTCGGGAAAGTTAAATCCGGTGATATTTTAGAAGGATATATAGAAAAAGAAAATTTATTGTATTGTGAAATAAGGTAATTTTATACTTGTCCGTATAAATGACTTTAGTTAAATTAGTGTTTTGTGTGCCAAATTTTATATTTTTGTATGTATTATTAAATTAAACCAATCATAACTTGGACTTAGAGGAAAAATATATTGCTTCAAAAAGGAAAATGGATCATTTGGAATTGACATCCAAATCTCAGGTATTACCATCAATGACTGACAGTAGATTTATGTATGAACCCCTTTTAGGCAATGTGGAATCTATTGACTTAAAGATTCAATTTCTTGATACAATATTTTACAATCCAATTTGGGTTTCGAGTATGACGGGAGGTACTGAATCAGCAAAAAAAATAAACAGAAATCTTGCAAAAGCTTGTATGCAGTTTGGTATGGGAATGGGTTTAGGCTCATGCAGACAATTATTAACAGATGATTCAAGGTTGGAGGATTTTACTGTTAGAAAAGATATTGGAGACAGACCATTATATACAAATATCGGAATTGCCCAACTAGAACAATTAATTGAGAATGACAGTATAAATAAAATCTCAGAATTAATAAAAAAACTGGAAGCTGACGGTATTATTATTCATATAAATCCTTTGCAGGAATTCGCTCAAATAGAAGGAGATCTGCTAAAACATAATCCAATTGTTACGATTAAAAGATTACTTGACTCTCTGGACAATAAAATAATTATTAAAGAAGTTGGTCAAGGTATGGGTTATGAAAGTTTGAAAGAGCTATTAAAATTACCATTAGCCGCAATAGAGTTTGCTGCATTTGGAGGAACAAATTTTGCTAAATTGGAGCTGTTAAGAAATAATAACAAAATAGAAAAGCAGTTTGAGCCCATAGTTAATTTGGGACATACAGCTAGTGAGATGGTAGATTTTACAAATAAAATTGTCTATGATATAGGAGATAGATTAAAATGTAAAGAAATAATCATCTCAGGTGGAATTAAAAGTTTTTTAGATGGATATTACTATACTGAAAAAATAAAGTTACCTTCAATATATGGAATGGCTTCAGAGTTTTTGAAATACTCTATGGGTGATTATGGTATTTTAGAAGAGTTTGTTTCAAAACATATTGAAGGATTGAAGATGGCGAAAGCTTTTTTAAGAATTAAAAATCACAAAAGTGCATAAAAATCCAATAAGCGGGTTCTCCAGACTCTCTAAAATAAGAAAAATGCAATGGGTTGTTGAGAATTTTTTCAAAGACCCTGATTTGGTAATGAATGAATTGATAAGTTATTGGCATCCCGGATTGCAGAGTATTTTGGATGGGTTTATAGAAAATTCTATTGGCAATTTTCCAATACCTCTAGGTGTTGCTCCCAATTTTAAAATTAATGGAAAGGTGTATGCTATACCTATGGCTATTGAAGAGAGTTCGGTGATAGCAGCAGCATCAGCAGGCTCTAAGTTTTGGTTTGATAGAGGTGGTTTTAAAGCAGAAGTAATAGATAGTAAAAAAATAGGACAAGTTCATTTTAAATGGGGAGGAGATTTTAAGTTGTTGGCCCATTTATTTGACGATATAAAACGCAAACTGATTGAGGATACAAAAGAATTTACTGCAACAATGGAAAAAAGAGGTGGCGGTATTCACTCAATTGAACTAATTGATTTTACGGAGAACATTGAAAATCTGTATCAGATAAAAGCAGAATTTTATACTTGCGATTCCATGGGTGCGAATTTTATAAATACAATTCTAGAGCAATTTGCAAAAACATTAAAAGAGTATTTTATCGCAAGTGATTCTTTTAAAAACGAAGACAAAGATGTACAGATAGTAATGTCTATTTTATCAAATTATACTCCCGAAAGTATTGTTCATGTTGAAGTGAGTTGTCATGTGGAAGAACTGGAAAATGGAAAAACGATTAAAGACGGAAAACTATTTGCAGAAAAATTTAATACTGCAATAGAAATAGCTAAGCAAGATCCATACCGGGCTACAACCCATAATAAGGGTATATTCAATGGCATTGATTCGGTAATTATTGCTAGCGGCAATGATTTTAGAGCTGTAGAAGCCTGTGGACATACTTATGCTGCCAGAGATGGACAATATAGAAGCCTCAGTCAATGTGAAATCAATAAGGGTATTTTTAGATTTTGGCTTGATATGCCAATGGCTATCGGTACAGTAGGAGGCTTGACAAAAACCCACCCAATGGCAAAACGCTCTCTTGAGATGCTTGGTAATCCAGGTGCAGAAGAATTGATGAAAATAGTAGCATCGGTAGGTTTAGCTCAAAATTTTTCAGCAGTAAAATCTCTGGTTACAACAGGAATACAAAAAGGACATATGAAATTGCATCTTACAAATATCATGACTCAATTGGAAGCAACCGCAAAAGAAAAAATTAAAATAATCGAGTATTTCAAGGACAAAACAGTTTCGTATAGCGGTGTAAAAACAATATTGGAAAAATTAAGAAAATAATGCTTGATGGCAAAACTAGACAAAGTAAAAATACTGGGTATAGATCCAGGAACTCAAGTGATGGGTTATGCAATTTTGGATTATTTTTTTGGTCATTTCAAAGTTGAAGCTCTTGGAGATATAAGGTTAAAAAAGTTTGAAACCCATCAAGAAAAATTAAAAGAAATATTTCTTCAAACTCAAGAACTGATAGAAACATATTTGCCAACTGAAATGGCAATTGAAGCACCTTTCTACGGAAAAAACGTTCAATCTATGTTGAAATTAGGGAGAGCTCAAGGTGTTACTATAGCTGCCGGCATAACAATGGGATTAAATATTACAGAATATGCACCAAAAAAAATCAAACAATCTGTCACCGGCAATGGAAATGCTTCAAAAGAACAGGTTTCGGCAATGTTGCAAAGTATCCTGAAAATAAAAATAGAAGATGGATTTTTGGATGCAACAGATGCTTTAGGAGCAGCAATGTGTCACTTCAACCAAATATCCAGTATTGGAGGAGGAAGCAAAAAGTATTCGGGATGGAAAAGTTATTTGACAGATAATCCTAAAAAACTAGCTAAATAATGGACTGGGACTCTGCAATATATGGCTTTGAATCGTATTTGATGCTTGAAAGGTCTCTTTCAAAGAATTCAATAGATGCATATTTGCGAGATATTTCAAAATTGGTTGAATACTTGGATATACATGAAATTGAAGTTTCTCCAATAGATATAAATTTTAAGATATTAAAAGAGTTCATTCTTTGGATAAATACTTTGGGCGTAGCCCAGAGATCACAAGCAAGAATTATTTCAGGAATAAGAGCCTTCTACAAATATTTGATGATGGAAGATATAATTGATGATGATCCAACTGAGTTGCTTGAAGGTCCCAAAATCGGTCGAAAAATACCCGATGTGTTGAGTTATAACGAAATAGAAATGATTCTTGAAGCTGTCGATTTAAGTACTAAATTCGGGCATAGAAATAGAGCAATTATCGAAACGCTTTATGCTTGTGGTCTTAGGGTAAGCGAATTGATAAATCTAAAATTATCAAACTATTTTCCGGACATCGGTTTTGTAAAAGTGATAGGCAAAAATAACAAAGAGAGAATTATTCCAATAGGAGCAGATGCTATCAAATATATTGATATCTATATAAAAAATCACAGAAGTAAAGTAAATATCAAAAAAGGTAATGAAGATTATGTTTTTCTGAATCGCAGAGGAAAAAATCTAGGAAGAATAATGATATTTCATATTGTCAAAGAATTGGCTGAAATTGCAGGAATCAAAAAAAATGTTAGCCCTCATACTTTTAGACATTCTTTTGCAACACATCTAGTTGAAGGCGGTGCTGATCTTAGAGCAGTTCAGGAAATGCTAGGCCACGAATCTATACTAACAACAGAAATTTACACCCACCTTGATACCAACTATTTGAAAAAAACAATACTTGCCTTTCATCCTAGAAACAAAAAAAATACCAAGTAGATAAATCAAAATATCAATAAATTTAATGACTTTATGGACAGACAATAAGTAATTGATTTGAATAAAAGTCCGTAAAAGGGCAAGAATTTGAATAATATGAATAGATTTAATAAAATTATCAAATATTTGGGAATTATAATTATTCTGAATATTCTTTTTCGTGGATTTTTATATAAAACTTCAGTTAATTATTTGAAAATTAAAACCAGACCAAATATTAAGCAAACAGATAAAAAACTGATTGAAGAAATTAATGAGCAAACTGAAAATAAAACATTAAGTATATAATCAATTATTCATCTTATTTTCAAACAATAATTAAATCTTTTGTTTGTATTGGGCCAGTTGTTCTGACATTAGTAATAAATTGAAAAATCCTTTTTCCGAAATCGGCTACTATTATAATTCAAATAGTTACCCCAATATAAAACCCAAGACAAGAAAATGTCAGATACTAACTGAAACTTACCGTTTACAAATTTGTCACTAAATAAAAAAACGAAAAATCATATAAATTTGAAAAGTTCTTCTAATATGCAAAAAATATTTTTTCTTCACTTAAAATATAATATAAATGAAAAAGATATTAAGCATAAAAATACCACTTATAGTAATGTTTATTTGTGCCCTATCCGTTGCAAATATAGAGGGACAAGAAGTAGAAGTACAAGGAGGCCTAAAAGTTACCGACATGCCGATAAATGATGCGGTGGACAACCTGGTGATACGGAATACAGACGGTTCCTTAGGGACGAGATCTGTGGCATCCCTTCCTCCATCTCCACCGCCAATAGATACGACACGTAATCTGGCATCAGATTATGAACTGGCAAAGCAATTGTGTAATTGTCCCAATCTTCCACCATTTTTGATACAGAAGTTACTGGAGAGCGGATATACTCAAGAAGATTTGATAGCTGGTGGTGTCGATGTACAAGATGTAATCGATGCACAGCGTATGGGTATATTAGTAGACTCACGTGATAATAAATCATATAAAACAGTGACTATTGGTACCCAGATCTGGATGGCGGAGAATTTAAATTTTGGCACACGTGTAGACGGAACTACTGCTCAAACAGACAATAGTACCATTGAGAAGTACTGTTATGAGGATCTTACTACCAATTGTGATACTTACGGCGGTCTATACCAATGGGACGAGATGATGCAATATGTCATTACGGCAGGTACACAAGGTGTATGTCCCACGGGCTGGCATCTACCTACTGATGATGAGTGGAAAACACTTGAAAAGCATCTCGGCATGACACAAGCACAAGCTGATGGCACAAACTATAGGGGTACAGACCAAGGTAGCCAGTTGGCTGGAAATGAGTCTTTATGGACTAATGGAACTCTTGATCAAAACGGAGCGTTCGGTAGTAGTGGTTTCTCAGCGCTACCCTCGGGCTACCGCGATATCTCAGGGACGTTCAATAGTCAGTCCGACGACGCCTACTTCTGGTCGTCCAGTATATCAAGCGGTTTTGCTTGGCTCCGGAATGTGTACTACAGTAATCCTATGGTCTACCGCCACGACACCGATAAGTCGTTCGGGTTTAGTGTCCGTTGCGTGAGGGATTGATGAGCGAAGCAACCGTTAGCGGGTGGGCTTGGATATTTGACAATTTGACTATTTTATCTAGCTGTCCTGAAGGGCATTGAGATGTCATACCGCTAAGCGGTTGATTTTTATTTTTGCATGACTTTCCGTATAAAATACAATTTGTGAAAATATCGAATATAGTAAAGTTAGAAGCAACGAACGATGCCATAATGCTACATCGGGAAGGGATTTTTTGGAGAGCTTATGAGTCCTCAGCATATCGCTTTGTTAATCATAAAAAAACCTATATTAACACTTAATAATTTGCATACAAATTTTAAAATATCTTCTACTGGGGAAAAATTGTTTTTAGTAGATAAATTTGGATTTATTGTTGACAGCACCAAAAGTATATTATTATCAAGTGATGAAGTTTATCAACGATTCCCTGATAGTGCCATTCAATGGGGAAAATCTTTATTCCCTACACCGAATAATCGAAAACTATGGAGACCAAAAACTAATACAGGAAAATGGAGATGGGTATTTTATGATATTTATGGCGGATTTGGAGACTATAAATACAATATGTTTCATCATATGGAAGATAGATATCCTGATCACAGCACTACAAAATTATTTAAAAAACTTATAAAAAACAATCAGTTTAAATCAAAATTCATAAATAGTGTCTGTCTATAAAGTGCTTGATTTTGGAAAAATAAAGATTTTTGATGAGATTTTTATCTTTCTGAGAATTAGTGATGCCTTAGCATCAGTAATTTGAATAAAGTAAAAATATCGCGAAAAGATTATTTTTATATTTTAATGACTTTATGGACAGACACTAAATAGATACGCCTATATCCTGAATAATGTTTCTACTGAAAAGAAAATGTTGAATAAAATAGATTCACTAAAAAATATATTGCTTGTTATTTTTTTGTGAACCTAAATTTTTTATATTATTTCACACAATAAATCTATTTACAATTACGATTATGTGAACAGTAATTAAAAATATAAATAAAATGGAATATTCAGTAGACATTCAAGCATTAAATCAACAGATAAGTATCGAAAGTTCTTTTGTAAAGGAATTGTATGAAGCTACATCCAAAGTAATTGTAGGACAAAAGTATATGATGGAGAGACTGCTTTTGGGACTTTTGGCAGATGGACATATATTGTTAGAAGGCCTTCCGGGATTGGCTAAAACCCTAGCCATTAAGACCCTTTCTTCGGCAATTGATGTAAAATACAAAAGGATTCAATTTACTCCTGATTTGCTGCCTTCTGATGTAGTCGGCACTATGGTCTATAATCCTGCAAAATTGGATTTCTTTGTTAGTAAAGGGCCTATTTTTTCAAATTTTGTCCTTGCTGATGAGATCAATAGGGCTCCGGCTAAAGTACAAAGTGCATTGCTTGAAGCTATGCAAGAAAGACAAGTTACAATAGGCAAAGAAACCTTCAAATTACCTGAGCCTTTTTTGGTAATGGCAACACAAAACCCAATCGAACAAGAAGGTACATACCCCCTCCCGGAAGCTCAAGTAGATAGGTTTATGCTAAAAGTAAAAATTGATTACCCATCACTTGATGACGAAAGGAATATCATTAAAAAAAGCATGTCGGGTGATACTACAATGGATATAGATTCAGTAGTGAGCGTCGACACTATTCTGAAAGCTAGAGAAACAGTAAAAAAAATATATATTGACGAAAAGATTATCAACTATATTCTTGATATTGTTTTTGCTACAAGACAACCTGAAAAATATAACCTCAATGACCTAAAACCATTGATTAGTTTTGGTGCATCTCCTAGAGCAAGTATAGCTCTTTCTATTGTTTCAAAAGCATATGCCTTCATCAATGGTCGTGGCTTTGTAATACCCGAAGATGTCAGAAATGTAGTCAAAGATGTATTGAGACACAGGATAGGTATCACATATGAAGCAGAAGCTGAAAATATAACACAAGAAGATATCATAACTAAGATAATCAATACTGTTGAAGTTCCATAATGAAATTCATTGCCTACATATTAATGTTTTTTAGTCTGAATCTTGAGGCTCAAAATGTTTTATTGCAAAAAGAGGTCACTTCTCTATTGCATGGCACAAACACTCAAAAATTGATCCTGTACGGATATTTTGACAATAAATTTGAAGTTCAACTTTATCTAATACACGACAATAAAGATTGGGCAGGAGTGTGTTATTACCCCTCAAGTGACACCAAAATCAATTTGGAAGGCGGCATGATCGACGATAAACTGATACTTAACGAAAGTGATTCATTACAGGATAATATTGGAATGTGGAAGATAGATATAAACGAACCTGAGATCACTGCAAAGTGGATGAATCCATCAGGCAGATTGCATTTTGATATGATTTTAAAACCTATTGCCAATAAAAAAATTGCCAAAGAATTATTATCAGTAGATACATATGAAGGTGAAATTATAAACAACAATTACAATATTATAATTTATAATATCGACAGGAATATAAAAAAAGCTGTTATATTAAATTTGAACAAAGCAAAATACCTAACAAATGTAGTAAAATGCAAAAATAAAAACTGTACTGATTTTAACATAATCATCAACGGAGATAAAAAAATAAGACGATTAGAATGTCATCAGGAAGAAAACAATATTTTGAAAATCAATATCTACAATCAATTTATAACAAAATTTACTGCCAAGCTAAAAAAAATCAGCTCTTTTGAAAACAGAGCAATCTCTTTTATCAATAAAGCATATCGTTATTATATTAGTTTTCCTTTGTTAAAAAGTAAGAGTATTCACTTTGACAAAGAAATGCGTGTATTGGCCGAAACCTATAAAATGGAATTGGATAAATTAGAGAAAAGTAAGCTTGATCTAGAGAATAGATTACAATTGTCAGCAAATGCTTGGTTTGATGTTGACTTTATTTCAAACAATGTGATTAGTGGTACAATAATATCACAAAAATCTTACGAGGATGAGATAAAAACCACTTCAATAATTATTAAAATAAAAAATGGTAAATATATTGATGTGAAAAAACAGTTTAAATCGGATTTCAACTATGGTTTTTTCATCAACCAATTTCTTAAAAACGAAATTAATACCATGTATAAGGATAAAACTATTTCAAAATGGTATCACCTAAAACCCAATGATTTTAAAAATATTACAATATGCAAAGCAGGAATAGTCTATAGTACCAAATTTAATAGCATTATAGGAACTATAAAAGTAATAATACCTTATGGTGATATAAAAGATAAATTGACTAGAAAAAGCATTTTTAAAAAAATCATGCTATAATAAAATGGAAGCAAAAGAGATAATTAAAAATATCAGGAAAATTGAAATTAAAACTAAAGGTCTTAGCAAGAACATCTTTAGTGGTGAATATCACAGCGCATTCAAAGGATTGGGTATGTCTTTTGCCGAAGTGAGAGCTTATAAATATGGAGATGAGGTTAAAAATATAGATTGGAATGTCACAGCACGAACAGACCAACCGCATATAAAAGTTTTTGAAGAAGAAAGAGAACTAACCGTAATGCTGCTAATTGATATAAGTAAATCTACTTTTTTTGGGACTAAGTCAAAACTTAAAAGTGAAGTGACAGCGGAAATTAGCGCAGTTTTATCGTTTTCCGCAATCTCCAACAACGATAAAGTGGGGGCAATATTATTCACGGATAAAATAGAAAAATATATTCCTCCCAAAAAAGGAAAATCACATATTCTGCGAATCATCAGAGAGATTATTTATTATAATGCAGAAAGCAATGGTACAGATTTAAGTCTGGCTTTAAAGTACCTTAACAATGTTAATAAAAAAAGAAGTATCGTATTCGTACTGTCCGATTTCCTTTGCAAAGATTATGAAACACCTCTGCGTATCGCCGGTAAAAAACACGATGTAATCGGTGTTCACATTTTCGATCAAGCTGAATACAAATTACCAAATGTCGGTCTTATTAAAACAGAAGACTCCGAGACAGGAGAAAAAATAATCCTAGATACTTCTTCATCAAAAATAAGACAGAAATATGAGAAATGGTATGCAAAAAATTATAAAGAGTTTAAAGAAAATTTTAATAAATTAGGTCTTGATATTATAGATATTCAAGTAAAAGACGATTACTCTCTTGCTTTGCATAAGTTTTTTAAAAGAAGAACAAAATGAAAAGTGTAAAAACATATATATTTACAACCTTAGTTGTTTTAATAGCATTTATCGAACTAAATGCACAAAACGAAATAACTATTCATTCAAAACAAGACAGTACTGTTATTGGATGGGATGCAGTGTTTGATATCACAATTGACCCATCCAAGGATATAAACACCTTCAATATAGCAGTTCTTGATGCTCCAGGGATACAAAAAATATATAAAAATAAATATAATTTTTCTAAGATAGATTCCTCCGAACAAAATATTGTAGATTTTGAAATTTCTGATTTTGGAAAATGGAAAGGTGTAGATAATAAAATCACAATTGATAAAACACAAAAAAACAATCAAATAAAACTGAAAATTTGGGATCCGGGAGCATACATGATATTACCTTTTGTAGTGAAACACACCGATGAATTGACAGATACTATTTACCCTGATAAACTAGATCAATACCCTAGTATCTTGGTATTTCCTACCGTCAACCCTAAAGATACAATAAGGGATTTTACTCCTATAAAAGGTTTAATTATAGAGAAAGAAAATTGGAGAGACTACCTGTTATATATATATATCGCCTTGGGGATTATTCTGCTAACATTAGCTGCTTTCCTTTTACCGAAATTATTTAAAAAGGAAAAAACAAAAACTTCCGAACCTAAACATGAAATAGTACTTCCTGCTCATACAATAGCTTTGAAAAAACTTAAAAAAATAGAAGAAGAAAAAGCATGGAAAGAAGAATCTAGAATTAAGGAGTACCAGTCCAAACTCACCCATGTATTAAGAGAGTATTTGGAAAACAGATTCAGTATAAAAGCTCTAGAACAAACTACAGATGAGATTGCAGATTCTCTATCAAAATTATCAATAAGCGAAAAAGATACTAATACTATTAAAAATATTCTGCAAATAGCAGACTTGGTTAAATTTGCAAAGGCAAAACCAGGTGAAGATATTCATAAAAAGTTTTTGGTTGATACTATAGATTTTGTTAACAAAACGATACCACAGCAGGTAGAATAGACACATATTATTTGCTATTACCGCTTGCTGTAGCAAAAGTAATAATAGATAAAGAAAAACCCGGGCTTTAGCCCAATTTAATAAAGAACTAACTATGTATAAAATACAAAACATAGAATTTTTGTACCCTTGGATTTTAGTACTATTACTAATAATCCCTTTCCTCTTTTGGTGGATAAAATACAAATCTATCAAGAACAAAGCGTATATACCTATGCCTTCACTTGAAGGCTTGAAAGAAAATACAGCAAACTGGAAAACTCTACTTTACAATTCAATTCCTTTCTTCAAACTTTTGGCTTTGGCTCTATTAATATTAGCCTTTGCAAGACCCAGACTCTCTCTTAAACAAGAATCTGTTAATGCAGAAGGTATTGATATCGTTATGGCAATTGATGTTTCGACCAGCATGCTTGCTACAGACTTTAAGCCAAATCGATTGGAAGCAAGCAAAAAAGTTGCTATTGACTTTATCAACAATAGACCTTATGATAGGATAGGTCTTGTTGTGTTCTCCGGCGAAGCTTTTACGTTCTCACCTGTCACTACCGATCATGATTTGTTAGTCAGCTTGGTTGAACAAATACAAGCCGGTACAATCAAAGACGGAACAGCCATAGGCAACGGATTAGCAGCAGCAGTCAATAGGCTTAAAAATTCAAAATCAAAAAGTAAAGTTATAATTCTGCTTACTGATGGGGTCAATAATTCAGGATATATAGATCCGGCAACAGCTACCGAACTGGCAAAAGAAAATGGAATAAAAGTATATACTATCGGCGTTGGATCACAAGGAATGGCAAATTCTCCCATCGGTAGGCAATTTGGAAAATTGATATTTAGAATGACTAGAGTCGAAATTGATGAGAGGCTATTAAATGAGGTGGCAAAAGCAACAAACGGAAAGTATTTTAGAGCTAAAAACGAAAGAGAATTAGCAAAAATTTATGACTATATTGATAAATTGGAAAAAACAAAAATTGAAGTTAAAGTATTTAAACGTTATAGTGAAGAATTTCGATTGTTTTTAATTCCGGGATTACTTTTGCTTTTACTGATATTGATATTTAAAAAAACAATTTTGAGAACTTTAATATAAAAGTAAATACGAATCGTTAGAAATAATTTGTATAGTAAAAAAACGACTTAAACAATATGTTTAGATTTGAAAATAGTGAATATTTATACCTGTTTATTGGACTGTTACCAATAATACTGCTATTTGTGTATTCGGAAACAAAAAGAAAAAAGGATAAGAACAAATTTATTGATTCCCCTTTGTTTGATAAAATCGTACCTAAATATAATAAAAGACATCATTGGGTAAAAAATATTATATATCTGTTGATTTTTATATTTTCACTAATAGCATTAGCCAATCCTCAATGGGCCAATAAACGAGAAAAAGTAAAAGTCCAAAGTTCAGATATTTTTATAGCTCTTGATATATCCAGGAGCATGCTTTGTACGGATATATCACCAAACAGATTGGAAAAAAGTAAAAAGCTAATTGAAAAGATTATAGACAAGCTAAAAGGTAATAGGATTGGGTTGATATTTTTTGCAGGTGATGCATTTCTCAAAATGCCATTGACAAGTGATTATTCCGCAGCCAAAATGTTTACAAAAACTGCAGACACCGATTTAATAGAAAATCAAGGGACTGCAATAGAAGAAGCTATTGCGATTGCTGAAAAAGGTTATGATGATAATGTCAAGCATCAAAGAGCGATGATAATAATAAGCGATGGCGAAGATCATGATGGTAATGCGATAACTAAAGCAAAAAAAGCTCATGACAACGGACTTGTGATTTTCACAATAGGGGTGGGTACATCCAAAGGTGGTTACATACCCTATAAAGATAGATTTGGTGTAGAAAAATATAAAAAAGATGAAAATGGCAATTATATAAAATCAATTATCAATGAAGAATTATTGAATGAAATTGCCGATAATGGTGGAGGTCGATATTATTCAATATTGCAAGGAGATGAGATTTTGAATTCTGTTCAAGAACAAATGGAACGAATTGAAAAAAGAGAGGTTGAGCAAAGATCATTTACCCAATATGAGAGCTACTTCCAATACTTCTTGATATTCGCAATACTATTTTTTGTGTCGATGTTTTTTGTAAAAGAAAAGAAAAAATGAAATGAAAAATATATTAATCTTAGTTTTTTTGTCAATAACTTCATTAAATGCTCAGAGCGGGCATAAACAGCGTATTGAAGCTGATAAGCTTTACACCGAAGGAGATTTTGAAAATGCAGAAATAAAATATAAAAAAGCATTGGAAAAAGAAGAGGAATATAAGGCAAATTACAATTTAGGCAATACTCTTTACCAACAGAAAAGATTTGACGAAGCCATTGAAAAATATCAAAAGGCATTGAGCGAAACTAATGATAATAAATTGAAAAGTAAGATTTACCACAATCTTGGAAACGCGTACTTTAATAATAAAAAACTAAAAGAAAGTGCTGAATCATTTAAACAGTCCTTGAGATTGAATCCTAAAGATGAAGATACTAGAAAAAATCTAAATCTAGTAAAACAATTGCTGCGACAAATGAAAAAACAGCAACAACAACAACAGAAACAACAACAGAAACAACAACAGAAACAACAAAACAAAAACCAAAAGGACAAAAACAAACAACAACAAAACAAAGACCAAGAAAATAAACAACAGCAGCAGCAACAACAACAGAAGGACGAAAAAGAAAAGGACAAAAAAGAAAACCAACAGCAACAAGAAGAGGAAGAAAAAGGAGATAAAAACAAAAAAATGACAAAAAAGGAAATGGAGAAATTGCTAAAGGCTATTGAAAATGACGATAAAGAAATTCAAAAAAGAGTAAGAAAAACAAGTACAAAAAGCAAAAAAAGAAAAAAAGATTGGTAAATTCTACCGGGTTTCATATAAACAATACTTATTTTAAAACAAAACAAATTAAAATGTACAAATTATTCATATTTACAATTAACATATTATTTTCCGGTTTGGCAATTGGACAAGAGACAATAGAATTAAGCAACAATAACCACGAGGGCAAAATCAATATTAAAGGCACTTATTTATCTATCGATACAAGTGGTTTAAACCTAAAAACTTCTGCAAGTCCTAGAACATTTATCGATGAAAAAGACAAAACTGTTTTTAATATCGAACAAAAACAAGTCTCTTTAGAAGACTATGAATCATTATTTATAAATAAGATGCTGAAATTAGATACAATACTACAAAAAGATAAGATTAGATTTAATGATTTTAAAGGAAATCTAATTGTAAGTAAAGTTAATTTAGATAATACAGAAAAATCATTTTGGCTATGTTATCTTGGAAATAGCAAAATAGTGATTGAAATAAAGGTCTTTTACAATATTGACTTAGAAGACAAATATAAAAAAGCATTTTATAAAGCAATTAAATCTATATACATTGATACAAGTAAAAAAATATCAATTTATGAAGATCTCCCTTACTATTTGGACGAGGAAAAATTCCCTTATAAAAAAGAGTTTTCTTTTATGCCACAATCTATTTCAATATCAAAAGACATAAATGGAAGCAAAAGGATAATAACAATAACTTATACTGAGTCAAACAAGGATGAAATAAATGAACTAAAAAAAGCTTTTGGTGAGAATATAGAAAAAAGTCAAAATGAAGGTAAAGAGATTTTCACTTCAATTCAATATAATAATGATAAAATAAAACTTAAAGGATTGATTGTTTATAAAAACCAAATAATTAATCTGGTTTGTATCTCATCAAGTTCAGATAAAGAAGCTATAGATGAGTTTAAAGAAATAGCAAAATCAATAACATTTAAATAACAATCATCATGAAAAATATTCTATTTTTTCTAGGGCTGGTTTTAAGCATAAACTTAGGCATTGGTCAAAACAAATCATTTGAATTAAATATTCAAAGTGATACAGTCCTTATGGGTAATTACATAATAGCTAAGTTTTCATTGATAAATACCGATGGGGATTTTGAAGCTCCCGAATTCAAGGATTGGGATATTGTCAGTGGACCAAATACAAGCTCAATGTTCAGTATGGTAAATGGCAACACAACGAAACAATCAAGCTACACTTATTATCTAAAACCCAAAAAAGAAGGCGAACTATTAATTGAACCGGCTTATTTGTTCAATGATATAGATACACTAGAAACCGTACCTCAAACTGTTTTAGTCCTTCCAAATCCTGATGGGAAAATTATTGAACCGGTGCAACAACCAAATGATATGTTCCACTTTTCATTTCCTGATGAAAAATCCGATTTTCTTCCAAGAGAGAGAAAACCAAATAAAAAGAAAAAGAAAAAACTAAAAACACGAAAACTTTAATACGATAATATCATTTTATTTTTTATGCTGTAGTTGTTCTGCTTTTACGAAAAGACCCTCAAAGCACAATATACTTTGAGGGTCTTTTTAATCTATTCTGCTAATAAAAATGTAACCTAAAAGAATTTTTGTCTATTATCTTTTACTTCAATGTTCTTTGACAAAGCATCAAACAACCTGAATTGAACACTTGTCCTAGCAGCATCTGAAAGCTTTTTCTTCTCAGCAACAATGTTTGATTCTGCACTTGGTTTTTCAATACTCACAGGCGATATCATAAATACTCCCGAACTACCCACTAACGGTCCATAAGTTTTTCCCGTCTCACCGTTAAATGCGTAATAAAGAACCTTTGGCTCATTACCAAGGTTATTTACAAATTTAGAATTGAAAAGCACATTATCGGCATTTTCCACTTTCAAGTCAAATTGAGATGCAACATCTTCAAGACTCTTAGATTTAATCATTTCAGCAATTTTCTTTCCTTTCAATTGATTTTTAACCAAGGTTTCTACATCGTTTCTCACCTCATCAATACTTCTTAATCCTACAGGATATACATCACTCAAATATGCTAAAACAAATTTTTCGTTGTAGTACAATTTTTTATTGGCATAAGTAAAAACAGTAGGTGCTATATCTCCTTTTTCAGTATCAGGTTCAAACGCCCATTTGATTATCTCCCTTGAAGTCTGTCCTGAACCTAAATCCATAAATGTATAATCATTGGCTTTGAGCGGCATTGACTTTTTCATTGTCAAACCATATTTTTTTATATTCTCTTCAAAAGCAGTAGCATCATCACTACTGGTGATAATCTCACTTGCAATATCATAAATAGAATCCTGAGTCTCTTGACTAGGTATAATATTTGTATTGATATAGGCTACTCTATATTTTGGTTCTTTATCTTTAAATATTTGATTTTCTACTTTTATAAGATGAACACCAAATCTTGTTGTTACTACATAAAGACCGCCTTTTTTGCCATTGAAACAAGCATAGTTAAATGCAGGAACCATCCTGCCTTGTGCAAAAGTTCCAAGGTCACCGCCCTTACTTGCACTACCCGGATCTTGACTAAATTTAACTGCTAATGAATCAAAAGATTCTTTTCCGGTTTCTAATAGTGTCTTTAAACTATCAATTGTTGCCTTCGCCTTAGTAAATCCTTCAGCATCACCCTGCGCTACACTCCTGAGTATATGTTTAGCTTTCACACTATCAGGAACCATTTTCTTATCCACTATCTTTGCGACTGTAAATAAGTCTTTGTCTTTGTATGGTCCTATCACGTCCCCTTTATTCCATCTAATGGAATCTTTTTTAAGAGCATCCGGAAGTTCGTCGTATTTGTAATATACACTACCTATTACCCCTTCATTGGTAACAGCAAATAGACTATCGTTTTCCGAAGCTTTAAAATCTTTAGCAAGCTGTTCGGATTTTACTTTCAAACCGGCTACATCCTTATCCGTGGGTTTTACTTCAAAAGTTGCGTATTTGACTGCTCTTTTTTCCTCCTCATTTGTGTACATATTCTTGTGCTCATTGAGATACGCTTGAATAGCCTGATCTGTTACTTCTACTTGGTCATCTGCAATCTTTTCAAATGGCACTTTCACATATTTAAAGTTTGCTTTAGTACCATTCATTTTAGCAAGGTCTTCTGCATACCAAGATGGAGTATAAAATGCTTTGGATACTAAATTGGACATTTTAGTTTTTAGCCTGTCATATTGTATTTCTTTTTCCTGAACTGCCCAAAATCTTTTGTATTCAGGATTCAAGCTACCATCGTCAATCATTTGTTTGATTTGATCCAATTGCTTCTTATCTACTACTCCGGTTTGTTTATTTTTGAACCTAGCAGATATAATCGGACTTAGGTTATCCCCAAATTCCAAATCAATAAGCTCTTCTTTACTCACACCCATTCCAAGTTTTTCCGCTATAGTCTCCGCTATAGTTTTATTCTTGAAATAGTTCCACAATGTATTTTTATTAGCATAAATATTGTCAGTTGAATTACCGTACAGTATTCTCTCTGCCTCTTGAAATTCTCTAAAATCTATCTTTTTCCCATTTACTTTACCAATGGTCGTTCTATCCCCTGACGCATATTTGTTGCTACCACTAACAATACTTTGTAGAATAAATCCACCCATACCAACCGCAATCATGACTACTAAAAGCCATGTGTTCTTTCTTATCGTTCCTATTAAAGCCATATTAAAAAATTATTTTATTTAAAATTTTGCGACATAAGTTTAAACTATTGTCGATTCTATTTGAAAAACCGTGCAAAGGTAGGATGTTTTATTGTATTTACAAATTATTATCGCATACTATTTGGTTGATAACTACAAAAATAAGCCATTAACAAATAAAAATAGATATTTAGCATTGATAACTAAATGATAAAATAGTAAAATTAATTCAATAGCGTAACTTTTTTTTGTATATTCCGAAACTTTAAGACTATTTTATTTATAATTAGTGTCTGTCTATAAAGTGCTTGATTTTTGAAAAATAAAGATTTTTAAGGAGATTTTTGTCTTTCTGAGAATTAGTGATGCCTTAGCATCAGTAATTTGAATAAAGTAAAAATATCGCAAAAAGATTATTTTTCAATTTTAATGACTTTGTGGACAGACACTAATTAATGCCTGTAAGAAAACATACATTTTCATAAATGTAATCCTATCTCTGTTCTTTTGGAATATATTTTTCAGCAAATGAAGGAAATCTGGCGCTACCAAAATGTGCATAATTATCAATGCCACTACTTCTTTTTTTATAATGATTGACAAAGTCAATAAAAAAAGCGGTTAGTTTTTCAAATTCCATATTTCTAGAATTTGGTTTGGGATAATATGTAATATAGTCTATATTGCCATTTTTATTCCAAAACACATTCAACCATATCTTAAGCCCCCTCAAATCAAAATTGATTTTTTTAGAGTGCTCTTCCAAATCATACAGTAGATACATCCAGTTGATATAAGCCAATTCAATAGAATCTCCACTTATATTGAGCAAGCTCTTGGGATATAACTTTATCAGATTACCATACCCCTCTTCATACTCCCCTATCTGAAAAGACTTGGGCATATCTTTCAGGCTAGAATCCTGAGCATCTACTAAACTAGTGCCGGATACCAGTAAAAAAAGGATAATGGTTGTTGCTTTGATATATTTCATATTTAAAATAAAATGCTAAGTTATATAATTTTTTTAATATCATGTATCAGATACTGAAAATCATTTCAAAAATATTTTAGTATTTGCTTTTACGCTACCGGAATTGTTGCGCGCATTAATCTTGATATAATTCCATCCTTTTCTCAATTTGATCTGTGCTTTTATAAGTTTTGAACTTTTAAAATAATCTATATTATTAACCTTAACATTGTTTACTGTCAGATCAACAAATGATGAATGTTTTATTCCTTCAACTCTTGCCTCAAATGCATAAGCACTACTTTTTACCGTTTTTCCGGATTTTGCCGGTTTCAAAATGGATATTTCAGGTTTTTTAGGCTTCCCGTTAAACAATACCATTGTAGTATCTGATGCTGATCCATATTCATTTGCGATTTTTACTATTATCTCATTTTCTCCATTTTTCAAAGGAACTTTTGATGTTAGCAATTCATCGGAAATCTTTAAAGATGTATATTTTTTAGAATTAACATATATTATCGCTCCGGTTTTACTTTTTACATTTTGTACAATCGCTTCCAATGGTGCATATGCTACTCCCATCACCACACCGCGTTTGGGGGAGGTTATCTTAATAGCAGGAAGCACCTCTGATCTAAAATAAAATTTCACGTCATCAGAATCCTCGCCCAATCTATTATCCGCTTCTACTCTAAGTGTATTTTTACCTAAGCGCAATGGTAAATGACCGTAAATAATACTCCTGACTTTATCAAGTTGAAAATCTCTAAAATCCTCACCGTTGAGCGTTACATAAATATCATCCATATTGTCAACATTTTCTACTGTTGCTCTAAAAACAGCTGTGTTCTCATCGGTTTTAAACCCATTTCTAGGAGAATTAATCAATACAGAAGCCGGACCGGCTAAAGGTTTTTCATAAGTAATACCTATCAGTACACTTACGTTACCGAATGTATTTGTAGCACTTAGCTCTATTTTAGATTCACCTTCGTCTAATTCTATTTGTGCACTTAAATCACCTGTTTCAGGATCAAAATCAAAGCTATATATTGGATTACCATTAATACTCAGCCTAATTCCTTCTTTATTATCTACATATTTAACCTTTGATCTAAATACAATATTCTTTTCTTCTATTGTCTTTCCCTCTACCGGATATTCAATGTTTATTTCCGGTTTATGCTCAATCGGTAGATCAATATTTCCTTCTCCATCATCTCCATTTTCAGAATTATCGCCCAAACCACATTTAATGCTGTATACATTTTCCTTTTCTGTACCGTCTTTGTCAAAAACAACCTTTATTTTATTTGAGCCTTCATCCAAATACAATGTGCTTTTTAATGTACGGGTTGATTTAGAGAAAGAAAAATTTCTGACCTCAAATTGATTTAAGAACAAATGTAGATTATGTTTTCTTTTTGCACCCTCAATTTTTACAGATATATCTACTTTACAATCCACATCCGGCTTTGTAACTTCTAAAAATTCAATTATATTTTCTTCTTGATCGCTATCATTGGGTTCTTTTCCAATATATACTGTGGTTTCTTTCATAGCTGAACCAAAATCATTTTTCACAACAAGTTTGATTTTTGTGACATCATCAAAAATACTGATTCTATCTTTGATAACACCCGTATTACTATCAAAATCATAATATTTATTCCTTTTACCATTTACTGTAAAGGTTATATCGCTCTTGCTTCTTACATTGGTTACTTTAGCTTCATAATTCAATAAATCCGTATTATCAATATTTGCGTTTGAAGATTTTGGACTGATAACCACAATAGTTGGCAATCCTGCTGATTTTCCTGTCGAAGATTTAACGGTATCTTTTGGAGGCTTGGTTTTATAATAAATATCAAAGTTGTTTATTGCTTTCCCTTCTTCATTTTCTGCTATTATTTCAAAACTATTTATTCCCTCAGCTAACCTAACTTTTATTCTGAACTCTTTAGTATCCGGATCAAAATGATAGCTTTTGAAAGGATGCCCATTTGCTAAAATCTTGATATGTTTTTTGTTTTTTACAAAATCAACTATTGCTTTTATTTCAAATACTTCCTCTTCTGAATAAAAAACAGATTCTACAGGATTCATCAATTTTATCTCAGGTTCCGAAACTTCCTCTCTTCCTCCTTGATGATAAATTGATATGACATCGCGACTTTGACCATATTCATTTTTTGCATAAATTTGTATCTTATTGTCTCCCGGTTCCAAAGTTGCTACAAATTGAACATAGGAATCATTATAATCAAAATTTACTTTTCTATCATTAACTTTACAATAAATATCATCGATATTATTGACATTTTTTATTTGAGCTTTTATCAAAATCTGCGCAGTTGGGCTATTAAATGGCCTTTTTGCAGGTAAAATAATCTTTACTTCCGGAAATTTTTCATCCAATACTTCTTCCGGTAACTCATACCCATTGACAGGATCGGTCATAGTCTTACGCCTTGGTCGTGTAGTAGGTCGAGACTCTGCTTTGTGAAAATAATAATTGAATCCCACACTAGCAAAATTCAATAAATCATTGCTCTCATCCAAGTGAACTTCACCATCTATCTTGTTTGTGCCTGAAAAATATAGTTTATCTCTTACATATAGACTGATAAAATCCGTGATATCATATCCAAATTCCATCCCTATAGCAGGCATAATACCTGTCTTCAATCCGGTCGTGTTGAAGCCCTCTGCTTTCGTTTCATATTTACCGTCCAATATCTCTTTTAATTGTCGCTTTTTATCGCTTTTAGAATCATTTATGATTTTGCCAAATGCAGAAGAATAATTATTTCCATTTGCGTCTTCCATATCCATTCTCACAGAATAAATACCCAAAATACCTCCTGCATAAAGCGAAGCATACCAATTTTGCTCTTCACGATATTTATTTAATGTCAACCTTCCGTCCAGCCCAATGCCAAAAAGCGATGTTTTATTATTATTGAAGAAAAATTTATAATTTGATTTTTTTAAAACGCTATTTTCAAAAGGTGCAACTTTAGCGTCTGTGTCCAAACCTTTAGAGACAAGGTAATCTAAATTTCCCAACAAATCGAAAGAAAACATAGCATCTACGTCATAATAAAGAGTTTTACCAACCATCAAATCTATTCCCCAGCCTCCTGAAGCGGGAATATCACTGAGCTGACTAGTTTTTCCATATGATATACCAACGCTATATCCATTGACTTCCTTGCCAATAGTAGAAGCTGTGAGCTGGGAATAAAACAAACTGCTGTCCAAAAACAAAATAAGTAAAATCAATAATTTCTTTGACATAATAGTTGGTGTTTATTTTTTGTGATTCGGCTATACCTTCAAATATTTTACAAAAATAGTTAATATTACATAAATTCTATATACGATATGCAATATACTTTAAATTAACATAAAATATTGTCAATAAATATTGTCTATCATAAGATTAATAAATAATTAACAAGTAAAGTTCTATAATCAGCATTTTTTTTCATTTAGAATAAACTAAATTATGTTAAAAATATTATCTTCGCTCTAGAATCTAAAGTTAAATACTACTGAACTTATTATTTAAACCAACTAATATCTAGTTTATGAATAGCATCTCTCCCCAGATTATTTTACTTATTATAGCATTATATTTTTTAATGCTAATCATTGTTGCTTTTATTACTAGTAAGAAAGGAGACAATGAAAGCTTTTTTCTTGCAGGCAGAAAATCACCTTGGTTTTTAGTCGCCTTTGGAATGATTGGGGCTTCATTATCAGGAGTTACTTTTATATCAATACCGGGTGTAGTAGGGAAGTCGGGGACTAATGAAAATTTTGCTTATATGCAATTGGTTTTTGGATATCTTCTCGGTTATATCGTTATAGCAAACGTATTGATGCCGCTTTACTACAAACTCAAGCTTACATCTATATATGAATATATGTTACAAAGATTTGGCTTTTACTCTTACAAGACTTCTGCATTTTATTTTTTGATATCAAAAATAATCGGTTCAGCATTCAGACTTTTTCTAGTGGCAATAGTACTTCAAAAATTTTTAATGGAACCTTTAGGTGTATCTTTTCCTGTCACTGTTGCATCTACAATAATACTGATTTGGATATATACGTTCAGGGGAGGTATTAAGACAATAGTAGTCACAGACACGATACAAACAGCTGCTTTGATCTCGGCTGTAGTTTTGACCATTATTTTTATTGGAAAAGAAATGGGAATGGGGATATTTGATATGATTGATACTCTAAAAAATAGTAAATACAGTAAAATCTTTTACTTTGAAAACGGATGGAGTAACCCTAATTATTTCTTTAAACAGTTTTTTAGTGGCGCTCTTATAGCTATAGTAATGACGGGTATGGATCAGGATATGATGCAAAAAAACCTTTCTTGCAAGACTATCGGTGAAGCAAAAAAAAACATGTATTCATTTAGTATAATACTGGTTTTTGTAAATCTATTGTTTCTTTCATTAGGAGCACTACTTTATATATTTGCCCAATCCAAAGGAATTGACATTCCATCCAAGTCGGATTTATTGTACCCGACGATTGCTTTACAATATCTACCACCTGTAGTGGGCGTTGTATTCATTATCGGTATTATTGCAGCAGCATATTCGAGTGCTGACTCCGCCTTGACCGGATTGACAACATCATTTTGTATTGACTTTATGAATTGCAACAAGTCAGAGAAAACAGAAAAAGTCAAAAAGAAACAGCGTATGTTAGTACATATTGGATTTTCCATAGTCCTGTTTTTTGTTATTGTTATTTTTAATATATTGAACAATGATGCTGTCATTAATGGACTGTTCAAAGCTGCCGGTTACACCTATGGCCCTATCTTGGGGTTATTTACATTTGGACTTACAAACAAACGAGCAGTAATAGACAAATGGGTAATACCTATCGCACTAATTGCTCCTATTATATCATATATTATTGATGTCAATTCTGAGCAATGGTTCAATGGGTTTACTTTTGGATTTTTCATTCTTGCACTAAATGGTCTGTTAACTTATCTGGGACTATTATTAATATCAAGAAAAAAATGAAGAAAATTCAGAGCAACTTCCCCTAAAAATTGAGGTACTAAAAACAAACTGAAAATAAATATATTGCAATTTTTTTTTATTTTGTGGAAGGTAATTTAAAATGAATCCATATGCCACAAACATTATTACCTATTTTTCCGGCACAAGCAACATTAATCAATACTTATGTTGGTTTTCAGAAGCGAGAAGGTATCGTGTATTATTTTAATGGTATGATGCCTATTTAACAGCATTCAGAAGATGATTATGCCGGTTTTCGATTATTGTTAATATACAGAGAAAAGGGTACAGAGGCTTTTTTTATCGAAGCACATTGTTTTTAGGATGTGCGGGATGGAGCTACTTATGTTGCCTTGAAACGTTGGGCAGACGATGAATATAGAAGTATCAATAGTCAACTTGAATGGATAATTCACGAACAATTAAAAAAAACTCATGTTGAACTATATATTTATTGCGAATATTTATACTTTTGGCTGCTATTTTGTGTTACTTTACGTATTATTATATACAAAGTGTCTAAAGGGAAACGCTACAAATTTGAATTTTAATAATTGTTTGTTTTCGTGAAAACACTACATAACGCCAAAAAAAATATTAGTGAATCGTTTTTTATTATTTTTAATTGTTTTTTCCTTTTGTTTGGGTATTTCAAAAGGACAAGAGCAGCTGGGACTGAGTCAGGAAAATCATGCAGGTATCAATGCTATTTGGATCAATCCTGCCAATTCGTTTTTAACTCCACATCCATGGGACATCAATATTATATCCGCGGGAGTATTTTTTGATAATAACTACGGTTATTTAAAAAACACAAATAGTTATAGATTATATAAAAAAAGAAAGAGTCTTAGCTTTGAATTTGATTCTCTGAAAACCGGAGGCGGTTTTCTTTCAGCTGAAACTGTTTATTTGGATTTTTACAAAAGTAAAAAAGTAAGTAGTGTCGCACTATCGGGAAAGCTAAACGGACCTTCTTTTACTATAAAAATAGACAAGAATAGTTCAATTGGTTTTGTTTCTGCCTTCAGAGCGATTGCAAATATTCAAAAAATTCCAAAAGAACTAAGTTTTTATACATATTTTAATAAACCTTTTTACCGGTCTTTTCCAATATCTTCATTTAAAGCCGGATATTTGTCCTGGCAAGAGTATGGTCTGAATTATGTTAAAAGAGTTAAAGGGTATTCAACTAATACCTTAATTGGCATTACCGTAAAATACTTGGCAGGAAATGAAGCCGGATTTTTTGATAACAAAAAAACTTTTCTCCTCCAACAAATGCCAAATGACTCAATTGCAATTATAGGTAAAGCTAATTTGCAATATGGTATTACCACTAGAAGTTTTAATGCTAATCATTTTCTGTTAAAACAAAATGGAGTAGGAGTATCAGTAGATCTTGGTACAACAATTATTTTTGGTGAAAATTTAAAAGATCAGAAATTCAGAATTGGGGTATCGTTGTTGGACATAGGTTTCATCAAATTCAATAAAAATGCATTGGAGTATAAAATAGACATTGATACTTTGGCTATTTTTGATATCAATGATTATAAAGGAATCAACCAATTATCCCAAATAGATTCCATAAATAAAATATTAAGCAAGCAAGCCCTAAACAACCCTGAGGAATCGTTTGTTGCAAATTCTTTTAGTGTATGGCTTCCTTTTGCCTTGAGTTTGCAATTTGATTATTCTTTTTCGCAATGGCTGCATTTAAATACGACATTAATCCAGCGCATAACATCCAAGAGTCATGCTGTCGCTAGAGACAATATCTTTGCTATCACACCAAGAATTGAACATAGGTGGTTTTCAGTTTCAGTACCATTTGTTATATACAATTGGAGAGATTTCCGAATTGGAACTTCCATTAGACTAGCTTACCTAACACTAGGTTCTGACAATATTTTGAGCGTGTTTTCAAGCCAAACTCATTATACAGGTTCAGATATATACATAGGTCTAAAATTTAACCCTTTTTGGGAAAAGAAAACTAATAAACACAAAAGAAAATCAATTCGAAAAATAAAATGCTATGAGTTTTAAACAAATTATACTGTTATCTTAACTCATCATAGTATTACCTATGTATTCAGCAAGAAGCAAGGTGTTATTCCCCCTGAACCTGCAAAGTTCCCGTGGCAATTCCTTCTTTTATCATATGCTTTATATTCGATGGAATATTAATTGCTCCAACAAATTTTGTGTCTTTAAATTCCGTTCCGAAAAAATTGGCTCCCTTCAAATCAGCTCCGCTAAAATCAGCATTCTGGCAATGTGCTCCTTGAAAATTTACATCAAGCAATCTAGAATTTATAAATGTTGTCTTCTTTAAACTTGCCCCGGTAAAATCCGAATAGCTCAAATCCATTGTGTCCAACTTGACATTGTCCATCACAGCCCGTATAAACCTTACATTTATTGCAGTACTACCCGTAAAATCCGAATCCGTAAATTCTGTATCCTTCATTAATGCATTTGAAAAATTACAGTTTTTTAATTGTGCAGCGTGCGCTTCCATCCCAAACATATTGGCTCCTCTAAAATCACAATTATTAAATGTTCCTCCTGTACCATATACGTGAAACATCTTGGATTGAGAAAACATACAACTGTCCATATTTGAAAAAAAGAAACTTGTCCATCTGATATCAGCTACTCTAAAGTCAGACCCCGAAAAATCAGCTTCGCTGCAATCCGAACTCCTAAAACTGGCTGCTCTAAAATCTGATTTTATGGAGTGAATACCTTTCCAATATAAATCGTCTAAAGTATCAAACCTGAAATCGTCTCTATCCTGCGGTACCTCTTTTACACCTTTGTAATTGTCCATTTTATTATCGGATTTCGCTATTCTAATAACATCTTCATCGCTAAGAAAATTGGCAAGCTTAATCAAACTTATCGTATCCGGTTCATTAGGATAAAGTTTCTCAACTGAAGCTTTATCAGCATTACAAGCGATTAACAACATTGACAATCCAAGTAAAATAAAATAATTAAATAAATACATTGTTTATATTTTTGTTGTTTTCCTCAATTAGCAATTTGAAAATACCATTATAATAATTAATACCTATCTGTTCCTTATGTGCCTTATGTGTTTCATAATCTAAACCACAATAGATTTATTTTCTTTATTTTATTAACTAATTTAAAACTAAATCACATCATTTCTATTAAAGTATCTACTGCCTAAAAAGGCAAATAACCATCCTAAAAACAAAGGATAAGCTATTGACATTATCAAAAAAGCATTTCTTCCCATGACATCTAAAACATAATAAGATGCCGGTCCCATTACAGTTAGTTTGGGATCAAAGAGAATGAGAGATCCTGTTCTAAATATCTGCAATGGATTAATCATACCTCCCCAAATAACTAAATCAGGGTTCATACGCATCTTTAGCATAAGTCCCATCAACAACAAATCCAAAAAAGCCACTAAGATCAACCATATTATAAATGCGGTTCCAATAGCAATTTCTTGCGATTTAGCCATAGACGAAATTAACATCCCAAGACCCAAAAAATTAAAAATCAATGCAGCTAATAATGCACTATAAAAGAAAAATAAATCCCAAGGAACATCCAAATTCTTCAAACTACCCCATATTACCGCCACTATCAATGCAAATAATACAGGAATATAAATCACTAAAAATTTACTGACAAATTTGCTCCAATAATAAGCAGAAAAAGATACCGGCAATGATAACATATACTCCATCACGTTTGATTCTCTATCTCCTACTACTGATCTTACTGTTGTTATCAATACGTAAATAGGAAGAATAGCCATACTTACCTGCATAAATGTCACCATCAATCTACTCAATCCGACAAATCCAATTATCTGGGATTCTGTTACTCCCGACAAAAACATCACAGCTACAAATGCACCAAACAAAAAACTATAAGCCCAAAATGATTTAGACCTTAAGTTTTGCATTAAATCCAACTCTGTCATATATAAAAATCCTTTACCCATAATCTATTATTTTTCTTTTTTCTTTTTAATCTTTTTGGCCTTTAAATGTATTAAAAACTCTATTATATCCGGTACATGCATTTGCTCTTTTTCTTCCGGATCAAACTTTTTTGATAGATAATTAATACCCCATTCTGTCCTATCTATTCCAAAATATTCCGAATAAACCGAAATACTATCATCTTCAATATTTATTTCACAATTAAAATTTACAGGCAATGTCATATTTTTTATCGTTAATTGCCCTGCTACATTATAGAAGTTGTCATCAATTTCAATCAACTTTTCTATCAAAAAAACTATATTAGGATAATGACCAGCATCAAAAAATTCATGCGATTTGATTACATTGGCCAAAGTTAATCTCAATAGTTCATGTTCAATATCTTCAACATAAAGTGAATTCAAATCTATAAAAAACTTTCCTCCAACCGGATCATTATTTATCACCTCAACGTATCCTGTATCTATTAAAATACATCCAAAATGTTGCCCACAATTCCATGATATACTACTTTGTGTCGTATCAACAATATACAATTCATTTTTATCTACACTTAGATTTTGCGCAGGTAAAATACTAGAAAGAAAAAATAAAACAATAAAGGCCATGTATTTTAACATTTAAGTATATTTATTTCCCACATTTTCCCGGAGCACATTTCATTCCTCCTTGAGATTTTTTTAACTTCTTAAATTCATCTCTTTTAGTTTTACCTTCTTTTATTCTTTGCACTGTAGTATTATAGTCAAAATACCCTTCTTTTTTTTCTTTAGATGCTCCATATCCATATCCCATTGGTGTCCTATCCCCAAATCTATAAAAAGCCTTGTATATATTTAACCATTCTCCCGTATCTGCATCTGCTATCCAAACCACTGGTTCGCCATCTATTTTGAATTTCTTCCAGTTTGCATCATCCAGATACTCAACAAAACATCCGATATCATCAAACCATATTGTTTTTCCTCTTGGATTAATAGCTTGAACGGCATAATTTTTCTCAGCAATACCCATTAGACATGTAACACAGGCATCCCTATCAAAATTAATATTCCTTGGAGTTGTGTCCATTTTGCTACTGCATGAAATAGAAAACACAACGACGATTAAAACCAATATATTCTTCATAATCAAGTTTTTATTAATATTATCTACAATTCATTATCAACTACAACTACTCCCATATCCATCTCTACCAATCTTGTAGCGAGATTTTCTAATTCTTTCAATCTATGGCTACTTATTATCATCAATGCATCATTATTATATTCTTCAAGATATTTAAAAAACACTTTTCTTGCAGCTGGATCCAAGTTAGCAGAAGGTTCATCCATAAGTAATATTTCCGGTTTTCTACCTAATGCCAAAGCAACTAATAATTTTTGCTTCATTCCACCTGATAATTTCAAAAATGGTTTAGCTAAATTTGCTTCAACATCAAGTCCCATATCTACACCGATCTTCACAAATTCTTCTTTATCTGTATTTGATAGTTTTGAGAAAAAATCAAGCATTTCACCAACTGTCATTTGTAGAGGTGGTGGAGTTTGTGGTATAAAACCAATGTGTTGCATCAATACCTCGTGGTCTTTTCGCGGATTAAAGTTCATTACCACCAGTTTACCTTCATAAGTATATTGACCTAATATACATCTTATCAAAGTAGTTTTCCCTGCTCCATTTTGTCCGATAAGAGCGATTCTATCTCCTTTATTAAAATCAATATTCAATCCCTTCAAAACATCTACTTTATTAAATGTTTTAACAAGGTTTTTAGTAGAAATTAACGACTCCTTTATTATAACAGTTTTTTCTTCCATTTAACATTTTTATTTCCTACAAATCGAGGATAATCTTTCTTTAAATTACAAAAGCTACATTCCTGCACCTATAATGTTTATATATCAACATATAAAATCTTCTTTTGTCTTTCAATTGACTATCTTACTATATATTAAGTCAATTTTTCAAGTCCCTTTACAGTATAATTCAAAGCATCTCCTGCACAAATATCTACGCACAAACCACATTTTGTACAGTCAGACCCTGTGTAATGTACATCTTGCGTAGCAGCTCCTTTCTTCACAAACCACAATTCGTGAGGTACTAAGCACACATCTTGGCAATCTGTACAATAACCACATTTGTCCAAATCAAACTTTATAGTAACCGGGGATATTTTTCCAATCATTCCATACGTTGCTCCTACTGGACACACGTATCTACACCAAAATCTTTTGCTGTAAACTATTTCAAAAATCATAAAAACAATAATCCAAATTAAAATCAGTCCAGGTCCATAAGTCATAGCTCTTGAAGTGATTCCGACAAAATTCAAGTCTTCAAATACTAATTGTTGGGTGACTATAGCCAAAATTAAAAATCCCACCCAAAAAACATACCTCAATGATTGATTGTATGTATGTTCTTTTATCTTTTTCTTTTTTACTAAATAATCATGAATTTTCTCCAAATTTTCGGCGATAAAGTGATATGGACATACCCATGAACAAAAAGTCCTTCCTCCCAACAATGAGTAAAATAGAACAATCGTAGCAAGTCCAATCCAAAAATTCATTGTTAAATTGGGAAAATGTCCTTGCATCAATGAAATTGCTATTGTTTGCAATGCATTATATGGATCCATTAAATAAAATCCCATCAATCTTGATCCACTTAACGACCCTTCAAGCATGGACAAATCCAAAGCAAAAGATAATATAAACAATCCGTTTATCGTCAACAATACAGCCCATCTTTTATTGCGCCATTTATGTTTATTCTCATGATTATTGTGCCAGTCTTTATATTTAATTCCCAATTTACTATGGGGCATTTCCTCCTTTGTTTTTGCTGGAAGAGGCGTGAATTTTTTGGGGTTTGCAAATAAATCAAACATATCATTTAGGCTTTAATGGGTTCAACAATAATACTTGGTTGCTCGGTTGGGCATACCATTACACATACTCCACATCCGGTACAAGCATCCAAAACTTTTGGTCTTTTAGCACCATCTGACATCACTTCCATAATGATTGCTTTCTCTCCAATCGGACATTCTTTTACACATATATCGCATACTTCACGATCATATTTTTTATCTGCAAGCGGCGTTGCTTTCCGGTCTTTAGTATATGGAGAACGATTTACTCCCTCAAAAGAATCATCTCTTACAGACCCCTTGAAACCTTTGTCTTGATATGCTAAACAAGTAGAAGTATTGAGTTTTGCCATTCCCATGTTTACATGTTCCTTCATGGCTATTATTTGAACTTTAAACGGATTATAATTTTTATCCATTTGCTTACCTGCCATTTCTTGATCATATTTCTCAATAGCTTTTTCCCCTTCGCGCTTAAACTGCTGAAAATCTAAAACCGCAGTAGGACATGTTTCTACACATTGAAGAGAATCACATGAAAAATCACATGCTTGTTCCCTTATATCAATATAGGGTGTTCCATAATCGAGACCGGCATCTATATCCGCAAGTTTTATTGCCTGAATAGGACAAATCTGAACGCAAAGTCCGCATTTTATGCATTCAGATACAAATGTTTCTTCGTTTATTGCACCCGGTGGACGTAAATAATTTGTATCCGGAATATCTCCTTTTTTATTTGCCTTTAAATAATTTGAAGCAACTCCAACTATCGCTATAGATCCAAGTGCAATAGCACCGGATTTAAAAAATTGCCTTCGATCGATATCAGTTTTGTTTTTTGACATAATCTTTTGTTATAGTTAATTTTATTAACATCTGTTTCAAGCCAAATATAATACTTTATCAAATACCTTTTGTAAAATTCTTAATTTAATTTAATAATTTATAAAATCACCTTTGCTAACATACTATTTTTATTAAAACTTGCTTTACTCTCCGTGTTTAGCAATAATCTATATTATTATTCATCTTGTTTCTCTTTTCTTTCTTTGTACTCTTCTTTCCAATTGTAAATCGGCTTCTTATCTCTTAAAACTAATTTGGGTTTAGAAAATGGTGCTAATTTTTCAAGAAAATCTAAAACCGATAAAATAGGAGCTCCGTAGAAAAAACGTAAATTCTCATCAAAATTCCACAAATGTTCTGTGTATGATAATAAAACATAAGGATTGTCACCAATATTATCACCATCTCTGTCAAATCCTTCGTAATCATCCCAATAATTGTTCTCCCAAATATTTAGATTGGCAGATCCAACTTCAGAAAATACTTGTAAAAGGTTGTTGTGAAAATAATTGTATCTAATCAAATTACCCTCTTGTCTATTGTGAAATTTCATTCCAATATTACAGAATGCTATTTCATTGTCCTGAATTGTATTTGTTTGTTCTAAAACGTATGGAGAAACGTCAAAGTGAATACCTTCAGCAGAATAAATAAATTTATTATTAAGAATTTGGTTGGAAGAAGTTTCTTTCATCCCAAGACACATCCCACTTGGTCCTTTACAGTTTGCAATTGTATTACCTGTCATTATGGTCTTTTGACTATACATCAGGAAGACACCCACCGAATTTCCGGTAAAATAATTGTTTTGAATTCTATTATTGTGAGAATACATAAAATGAATTGAATATCTATTGCCTACAGATTTATTATTTTGAAATAAATTTTCTGCGGAATACCATACTACCATATCTCTAACGTGATGCCAATAATTATACTGAACTATATTATCCATAGAATACCAAAGTCTGATAGCGTCACCTTTCAATGCAGACTCCCTTTTCATAAAAGACGAAATCTCACAGTGAATAACTTTATTTTTAAATGACTGCATCACATCAATACCAAAAAGACATTCTCTAATTCTACAATTTTCTATAGTTATGTATTGTGAAGAATCAGCGATAGAAACACCGGAATCCACATGGTCATGCAATCCTCCTGAATTTTGGATAATCACATTGCGAATATAAACTCCATTTGCCCTTATGCTAATAACAGAGCCTTTACCTCCTCCGTCTATTATTGCTTGACCCTGTCCATCTATCACAATACTTCCGGTTTTTATCATTACTTCACCTCTATATACCCTCGCTTCTAATTTTATTGTATCTCCAGGTAATGCATTATCGATCAATGGTTGAAGAGCCAAAGTATCCTTGTTACTAACTTCCTTTAATTTGGATGAAAGACCGGAATCTTCTGCTTGTGCATTTAGAATAAACGGCAAAAGAAGTAAAATAAATAATTTTATTATTTTCATATTGAACTAAATATTAATAAAGGACTCAAAGGTATTAAATATAACAACAACAAAAAAAAATTTGTTTACTCCTATTCTTATTTTATACTTATTTATAATCTGAGCTTGTCTAAAATACCTAATTATACATGAAATTTAGTCGGTTTTATGGTACTGTATTCAGTGACTAAATAAAAAAAGGATTGTAACAGATAAAACCATTACAACCCGTTTTATTTTATTTATTTAATATTAAACTGTTTTTAACTCTTTTTTCTTAATTAAAACAGCTAATATCGTTATAATCAATGTTAGAACAGCAAGACCAAATCCATAAGCAGGGTAAGATTCTGTTGTAAACTGTGCTACTTTTCCTTCTCCAAATACAGTAGGCATAAACTCCTTGATGCCTTCAAATGCACCTCCACCATGAAGTCCTAAATGATGACCGTACCAATATAGATAATAAATGTACAAGGCTAAGAAATAAACAGGTATCAGACCGGCAATATATGCTGCCCAAGCATTTAGTCTTTTAGGTGTAAACATGAAAAATCCCATCAATACCACAAATAAACCAAAGAAATAAACAGAGTTTCTTAATATTGTATCTAAAGTGGTAATTGCACTCGGTATCTCATTAGCCGGAATCGATTCTCCCGCATATACCGGATAAGGAACGTGTTTACCTATTTCGTCTTTATCATTTTTTCCTTGTACTATGGGATACATGCCGATAAAGTGATTGATTTTATTCATTTCCAACAAACAATCCGAACCAACATTCATTGCTAATTCTTCTCTTTCTCTTACTCCCTCACAGCCATTATATACACCGTCGTATTTGAAAATAATACGAATTCCTTCTGGATACATTGCCTTTGGATATTGACGACTCTGAAGAGCCACCCACCAAATGGGACTGATAAAGCTAATAATAATAAGTATCATAGCCAACACAGCAAAAATTTGATATTTTTTCATAATTTAATTTTTTATTGATATAGAGAATAATAATTAATTATATTAAAATCAGAATCTTAATAAGATTTGCAAAGTTAGTAATGTTTAACAAAATAAAGTAGTTTTCAGGTTCCTTTTTTAGATTTTTTTTAAACAATATAAAAGAGGTATTTCTTATCTAAAGAAATACCCCTTAATATAAAAACCAATAATGGTTTTGATATGTTTTAATATAATGCTACATTAAACAGTGTCTGTGCAAAAAGATTATTTAAATGTTACTTTAGCCTCATTGTACATATATGAAATAGCATCAAATAAATCTTGATTTGTACAATCCATACAAGTACCTTTAGGTGGCATCAAGTTATTGTTAAAACCTGTGATACTGTGCTCAAGCAAAGTTGCCATTCCTTTATCAGCTCTTTTTTGCCAATCTTCTTTTTTGTATTTATCAGCTTTCAAAGCAGGTGCGCCACTTACTCCTGTAAAGTGACAAGCGATACACGCCTTACTATAAATCTTCTTACCATTTTCAAGATTTGCTGTCATTTTTGATACATCTATAGCAGCGGGTTTTGCATCTGCTTTAGGAGCTTCTTCTTTCTTTACTTCTGTTGTTTTTGTTTCTGTTGTTTTAGCTTTTTTGTCACCTCCGCAACTTGTCATTACCAAGCCAAAAAATGCGATTAATGTAAGGGATAATAAAATCTTTTTCATCTGTTTAGTTTTAAATTTTAAATAATAATTATATTATGTGATTAAACATAAGTACCTATGTAAGGAGTGCAAAGTTATAATTCTTATTTATTTATTTGGTAATTATTTAACAATAATATTTTTAAATCAATATATTTTTACAAAATCTGATAAAAAAGGGGCGAATAAATCCGCCCCTAAAATTAATTTGTTATGAAAATCAATTTTTTTAACCTTCCATCGCTTTTTTAGATTTAGCAGCGATATAGTTAATTATCTTTTTCACATCTTCTTTTGATACATTTTGATCAGGCATCTTTAACTTAAATCTCTTATACAATGCTTGAACATCTGCATCTTTAAAGTGCGAATCCGGATCCAAAATCCATTCTTCTAACCATTTTGCAGTTCTACGTTTATCTACCATCAATAGGTCAGGTCCATTGAAGTCTTCACCAAACTTATGACAAGCATTACATCCGTAATTTAAGAATTCCAGTTCACCTGGCATTAAGTTTTTCAATTCTATTGCAGAAGGCTTAAATGCCTGCATCAAGTTATCCCATTGTATTCTTTTTGAATAAGCCAAAAGTCTATCATTGTCTGCTTTAGCATTGTATTTTACTGTTAGGTATCCTACCAAACTTCTTCCGTCAGCATTATGAATTTGATCCAACAAAAGTGGATATGCTCCTGCTTTTTCTGCTTTAAAAGCCAAGGTTGCAGTTTCACCCGGTCTCCATCTGTACATTTGGTCATAATGTGCAACCTCATAAACATAATGGTCTAATTTAGTCTGACCTAAATTGGTAATGTGAATTTCTACATTTTGTCCTTGTGTTACTTCGATATTAGCCGGAGTTACTTTCCCGTTATTTATCGTAGCGTAAACATGAACTGTATTACCTTTTGTTTCTACTTTTTCTCCACCAGCCATTGTAGCATAAGGAGATTTATAATCCGTACTTGCACCTGTATATTTATAAATATTAGTTCCTACAGGATATACCTCAATATCTTTGAAGAAATTAAAGTTGATTAATGAAGTATAGTGTGGCTCTCCTAATGGAAGAGGCATATCATAAATAACTTTCATTTTATCACCGGAAATATCAATTAACTGGTGATTTTGTGGATGAAGAGGTCCTACCGGATTAAATCTATCAATGGATAATTTATCCAAGGAAATCAAATATTTACCCTGTGGTTCTCTTGAATCTCCATGTGCTGCAACCAAGTGACCTACATTATAATGAGAGGGAACAAATCCCAATACTTTACCCTCAATATAATTCCATTTTGTAATTCTTGAATCTACATATATAGAAGTATAAACTACTCCCGGAGTCTTGTCATATTGATTGTGCAATGGTCCAAGTCCTACTTCCACACTTGTGTGTAGAGCATCTTCAAGTTTGATTACAGGAATTCCAAATTTGTCTTTTCCTGAAAACTTCTTGTTTTTGATAGCAGCCATTATTTTCTTAAATGAATATACCCAAGCATGACTGTCAAGTTTACCCGCAACTATGATGTATTCTCCTGTTGGATTTACATCTACACCGTGAGGTGATTTTGGTTCAGGCACAAGATACAACAAACCATATTTTTTAGCCTCTTCGATAGTGATTACATGCATTCCTCTAATCACTTTGCGTCCAATCTTACCAGCTTTAAATAACTCTTCAGCTTTTTTCCAATTTGTTACGTGAAGATAGTCAACGTCTCTTGATGAGCAACCTGCTTCAAATGGAGGTCTTCCACTTTCGATTCCACCATAGTACATTTCAGAACAGAATGAATTAGTAAATCCCCAACCATAACTTGCTTCTTTTCCGGCGTCACTCAAATCTTGAGTATAAGGAGGTAACTCAAAGTTGAATGACTTGGACATATCTATCTGACCTTTATCATTATCAAATTTCCAATATGTCAAACCACCTCTCCAAAATTTTTGGAAGTTCACTTCTGAAAGTGGGTGATATTTATGATCATAAGGAGAAGGATATTGACAAGCCTCCATTATATACTCTGAATTTGGAGTAAAGAAAGCACCACCGTGGTCATTTCTAAATATTGGATTGATATTGGTTTGCTTCAATTCCCAATCTTTAAGACTGTAAATATAAATTCTTGGGTTAGCTTTGTCATTGATAGCAGCCCATTTACCATTGTATATAGCATCTGTTTCAGAATAACCGGGATGGTGAGTATCTCCCCAAAGTATCTCAGCTCCATCAATAAAACCTGTCTTCATTCTTTCCATTGATTCTTTGCTATATCCAAATCCGTTATATGGCTGTCTCGCAGCATTAACAGGATATCTCACTAATCTCATTGAGGGAACCATATATGTGGGTAAACTTCCCGCTTGTCCTCCAGAATTTAAGGCGATATATTCATCACTAATATTATCCGGTGTGTATGTTTTGGCAGCAGCTAAGACATCATCTGCGTTAAGACCTCTACGCTTAACTACGTCTGCAAAAGACTCACTGCCTCTTGGAGCACCAAATTCTCCCGAACCGGCTGTAGCTCCTTTTTTGCCTCCCTTGTCACCACAACTCGCAAAAATTAGAGTCATACCGAAAAGGACGATCATTATTTTTAAATTAAAATTTTTCATAATTATTTTTTTATAATTTTATCAAATAAAATTTATTGATTTACACCAATCTTTTCTGACAATAGTTTCTTAGCTCTCAATCCAACGTCTGCTGTTTTTACCTGATATTGCCAGTATTGCTCAGCCCATAAGAAAGCATCTTTCCATTTTCCTTCTTTAGCATAAGTCTCATACTTCTTCTTAGCTGCACCTCCTTTGTCTGCTCCCAATTGATCCAATGCATCCTCAACAAGACCTGTTACATATGGATACTTCTCATAATGATTTTCTTTCAACCATTTTACTACACCATTAATGATATCTCCTGTAGCATTGATAACTTTTATTTTATCATCGTAGTTTTTCTTGTATTCTGCAAGTTCTTCTTTAGTAAGTTTAATGTTTGCACCTGTCTTTGGTCCTTTGTAATTTTTAGGGACGATAAGTAAAATTCCTTCCATCTCAAGGTGGAGAGCTGAACAGAATTCTGTACAGTAGTAAGGGAATACGCCGGGACGGTCAGCTACAAAAGTAAGTGAAGCTGTTTTGCCTGGTTCAAAACTACCGTGTTTTCCATATGTATCAACAGTAAATCCATGAGTTTCGTCTTCCGCTCTCTCCAAATTAGTAAGGTGGAATGTAACAATATCTCCTTCATTTACCTCTACTATCTCAGGTGTAATGTGTGAACGTATAAGTGTACCAAATATGTGAACTCTGTGAGTTTTAGGATCTCTCTCTATTTTTTCTTGTCCTGCAACTGTTCTAAATGTAGATATCTCACCTGTTCTGGTATTTGTTCCTAGAGGATATCTAATAATAGGCTTGATTGTAGTTCTTTTGATACCTACATTACCATAAACGTTGGCTTGTGGCAATGACATTGTGTAAAGATCGGTCATCTTATCTCCTGATATATCGATCAAATGTTGGTATGACGGTCTTACAGGACCTACACTATGTCTTGTCTTATAGATACCTTCCTTGTCAACTGCGATTAGATAATTTGAGTGTGGATCAGATGATAATCCTTGAGGAACCATCAATTCACTTGGTTTAAAATCCAAAGCTACTTCACCAAGTTTTTTGCCTGAGCTATAGTCAAATTTATAAACTTTCTTTTCATTATACGCCGAGAAATAAGCAATATTGTCTCTCATTTCAAAAGCAACGTCTTTTACTCCACTTCCAACTTTAAAGGAAGATTTCTTTACAGAAGCCAAATCGATGTTACCACCCTTCAATGCACCATTTACTTTTGATAAGTCTAAAACAACTGTTTCATCAGCTACAACAATTGCATACTTTCCATTAGGTGTAACTTTTACTTTTGATGCTCCGCTTACAGGTATAAAAGCAACATTACCGGCAGAAGCTTTAATTGAAACAATTGCCATATTGTTCTTACTACCGTCTGCTTTTCCAGCTAATGCTTTGTAATTGATAACATATATAAAAGATTTTCCGTCTTTTTTAGCTATACCATATACATAACCATCACTTCCTTCTCTTCCTGTATCAAAATAATCAAGAGAATATGCTGGTAATTCAACAGTAAATGATTTCTCCTTAATCATACGACCGATGTGATGCCCTTCTTTACCATTATCAGCATCTTCAAATTTCCAAAATGTAACTCCGGATTTAAAATCTTTAACATCTACGGATTTTAAATCCCAAGGTGCAGGATATTGACTTGACTGTACCACATAATCGGTATTTTGATCTACAGCAACTCCGGCATAACAGTTGTGGAATAACGGATGAGCTAAAACTTGCTTCGTTTCAAAATCATCCAATCCCAAAAGTGCAATTCTTGAGTTAGCTCCATCTGAATAAAACAGATACTTTCCATCATACTTGCCCCCTTTCTCAGCAAATGCAGGAAATCTCATATCTCCATATTTTGCAATTCTGTCGTCAAGTGAACCTTTTTTCAACATCAACATACTTTCATCATCAAAACCATAACCTTGCCATGGCTCAGGTGAAAATACACCAACATATTTGTAAATACGCATGGATGGTATACCATACACAATCATAGTACCTGAATTACCGGTTCCGGCAAACCCAAAGTACTCGTCACGCCCTCCTCTGGGCATAAATGTCTTAACAGCTGCGAGAATATCGTTGTCGTTAAGACCTCTAGCTTTTTTTACTCCATCAAGTGTTTGCTGAGCATTCATGCCTGTAGCAAACAATATCAAAGTTAAAAAAGCCACTAAAAATCGTTTTGTCAATGCAATCATAACATTAAATTTAGTTTAGCTTAATAAATAATTTAAATATTTTTTCAGTTCGGCTAAATTAATACCAATATTATTATTGAACAAATATTTGGAATAAGTTTTTTCAATTTTACTTTACATTCAAACCACAAAAACATCACTTAAAAGACAAATATGTCCTTTATTTAGATTTTCTCAAAAATGAAACTAATAACTTAAACATACAAATTATAAATATCTTAAATATCTGTAATATATAATAAGAAATATAACAACACTTCGTATTGTTGTTACAATAATTAAACCTCAACTCATAAAAATTTTTAATTTCATAAGTTCAGTAGCCAGCAATATAATTTATACGGTGTATAAATTACAAAAATCTAGGTAGATTAAAAAAAGATACGATGATTTAGCATAAAAAAACATGTTAATGAAATTAACTTATTTGTCTGATAATCTATAAATATAAATCAAGATTTTGTTATTTGAAAATTTATTATTAATTTAGTATTTGTAATAACATTTAAACAAAACTAAAAAAACTAAAATTATGATTAATTTAATTGATTGGGCACAGGCGGATACATTGATGATTTTTATGATTTCAGTTCTGGTACTATTACCAATAGTTATCGGTATCTGGCTTGTAATTAAGGTTAAGAATTCAAATAAATAAAATATTTTATTTATTTTCAATTATTGCTTATCTGAAATTTCCCATTGATATATGAATCTGTGGTGCAATGTATTGCGTCGATTTAGTTATACTTATACTTAATGGGCCTATGGGTGATTTGAATGTAAAAGATACTCCTCCTCCTAGGTATACATCGTTTAGATTTACAATTCCTGTATTTATCACAGATTTTATGTAAATCCTGTCAGATATTTTGTATCTTAAACCAAAGGATGCTATGCTATAATTTTTGGGAATTATATAACTATTTGGCAATCCCCAGAAAGGAATTCTAGAGCTATTATCCGGATAAACTCCACCTAAAATCTTATCATTTAGTACAAAATTTAAACTATCACCGTAAATATTATATTCAGCAAGAATACTACTCTCAATAACCAAATTTTTATTAATAGAAGTGAATTTTTTTAGCTTCATATTGACTTTACCTAGATTGTAATATCCGAGAATGGTATCATTGTTTTTTTTAGTTTCGATACTTGTTTTAAAATTATACTCAATATTAGATTTAAAAAGAAGTCCTTTTGTAGCGAAAAACTTATCATCCAAGCTATTTAGGTAATAAGACAAATATATAGAGTTTTTATCAACAACCGTATTTCCAATTTTTTGAAATTCTGCCCTAAACAACTTATTAAAAAAGTATTTTTCATATTTATAACCGGATTCTAGCATGGAGTTGTGTCCGAGAACTAATATCGCACCACCACCAAAATTTAAAAAATTACGGTTATAGGCTGTTAATTTAATTTGTTCATCATAAATTGTAATTTTATCCATTGAATAGTTGAAAAATTGTTTAAACCCAACTCTAGTGTTTTTAATTTTAAAATACTTGGAAATGTATTGATCTACTCCGGGATATTTTGATATTCGAGCCTTTATTTTAAATTTTGTATTGAGTGACAAACTATTTCTAGAAGTTAGACCCACTATTAAGCCCAAATCAACTTGTTCTGTATAATGAATTCCAAGTTGAAGATTATTTTTTGCTTTTGGTGCGAAATCAAATAAAAGCTTATAGTTATTATCTGATATTTTTTCAATATAATACTTTATATACGAAAACTGCCCACTTCTGTAAAGGTCGGTTATTTCTTTTTCAATGACTGAATAGTTTGCAATCAACCCAATACTATTTCTTAATCTGTTATATATATGGTATTTATAAGATAAATCATTTATCCCTCGTATTGCAATTTGACTAATTGGGAAAGATTTTTCATGAGTTATTTTTTTACGTTTTTTATAATCGCCATAAATACTTGATTTAATCTTTTTCAATTCACTCAAATGCTTCAATGCTGTTTGATAACCGATATTTATAATTTTTTTAGCTTTATCAAATTTAGAGCCCATTTCCAATACCGGAGGTTCGATCAATACATCAACACTATCTTTATATTTTTTGTACTTTTGTTTTGAATGGAGCATCATAAGCTGGGCAAATAAATTTTTGTAAGTATCAAAATCGTCTTCGCTTTTAGATATCCTTTCCACGTTTGATCCAATTATAATATCTGCGCCTTCCTGCAAAGCGATATCTACACCAAAGTTGTCTAAAATCCCCCCGTCTACCAGTACTTTCCCTTTGTACCTAATTGGTTCAAAAAGGCTGGGAATAGACATACTTGCCCTTAATGCCAAAGGCAAGGGTCCGTCTTTGAATATATAAACTTCATTATTTAGTACATCAGTAGATATTGCTCTATATCGAATCGGGAATTCATCAAAATTTGAATATTTATATGAAGGAAAAGAAATTCTATTTAAATATAGCTCTAGTTCGTGGCCATAAATAAGCCCTTTGCCAAGTCCCGGCTTCCTTTTTTCTATGGGAAAATTATAAACATATTCTTCAAAATCATCTTTTACCTCAATGTTTAGATTTCTTAAGTCAGTATCATTTGATAAGTATTTAAACCAATCTGTGTTTAATGTTATTTGTTCAATTTCGTCAGCAGTATATCCAATTGCATACAGTCCTCCGATAATGCTCCCCATGCTTGTTCCTACAATCAAATCCGGTTTTATTCCCTGCTCCTCTAAGACCTTTAAAACTCCAATATGAGCTAAGCCTTTAGCTGTACCACCGCTCAGAACCAAGGCGATTTTTGGCTTTGAAATAGTATCTTGAGCTGTTAGGCTAAAAGACAAAAATATCAGTAAAGCAATAATTGTTTTCATAACGGTTGAACGTAAATTTTTATCAATTTATTTTTAAATATGGTTCTATAATAGTTACATACCACACTTTTTATAATCATTATCGAAGTATCAATTTGTTATTAAAAACATGATACTATACTCGATAGAGGTTTGACTGTTATACCAGACCATCATGGGATTTGGTAATATAAACTTATATTTTTTATAGCTATTAATTGTTTTTATAAAAAAAAATAATACCTTTGGGCTCATTACTATAAAATTGCTTTTCTAAGAAATATTGAATTGTTGGTATTCTATAATATATTGTTGTGGAAATGCTGCTTGGTTTATTTTATATAATTCATTAATTTCAAATAACTTTTCAAACTACATTTATTAACATTAAAACATGAAACATGAAAAAAATTTTCTTACTATTTGTTCTTTTTACCTTTATCGGTAATACCTATGGACAATCACTACTTGGTTCACAAAGACTTGTAAATAACAACAATATCCAGCAAAGAGGTATTTTAGATATCAGCGGTTCTATTCAATCAGACAATTTTTATGTTGCAGGAACAACTATGGATTTAAAATTCACATTGAACGTTGAATCTCCGGATGAAGAGTTTGCCGATCAAGTTGTTATGACATTTCCAGCCGGAATCAAACCGAATTCTGCTGATGATCCTTTTCCCGGAAAGACAAATAGTCAAACCAAACCTGAAGCTTTGTCAATTAGCGGTCAAACAGTTACTTGGGGTGATAATGATAACAGTTTTGGAGGAATTACTGCTCCGGGAAGTTATGCCTTTACTATCAATGTCACGATTGACACAATCTTTACCGGTGATATTTCTATTGATTATAGCGTATCTGGAGACCAATACAAAGGTACAATACACGAGTTTAATGGTATCGTTGCTGTAAAATCACTCCCTGAGACGGCAGAACTTCATACTTCATTGACAGGATACATCAGTGAATATTACCAAGTCCCATTGGAGCAAGCTAGTTTTAAACCTAGTGCCAAATTAACTAATTTAGGGAGTGCTATGGAGGATACAATATTATTTTTTGCAAAAACTGACAATGGTTATATTGATAGTTCACTTATCGATTTACCAATATTAACTAATGAAAGTAAAGCCGCTACATTTAAAGAATTTAGCGCAACAGAAAAAGGTGATGTGATATTTTCCTTTGAAAACACATACTCCAAAGATGCTAATCCGGATGCAAAACCACTAACTAAAACAATAAAATTTGATAATATACTTGCTAGAGACAATGGACATATAACTGGTCATATAGGTGTGGGTATAGCAGGTAGTGAGTTGGGACAAGTATTTACTATTTTGAAGCAGGACACTCTTACTTCTGTTCAATTTTCATTGGGAACTAATGCGACAGAGGGTAATATTATTTCGTTGAAAATAAGAGACTTTAAAAATGGAAAGCCCGCAAACGAAATAGGAAAAACCTTATCATTTGAGATTACATCAGATACTTTATACCAAGTCAATATTTTTCCTGCAGTAGTTTTAGCACCAGGAAAATATTTTATTGGAGTTGTGGAAGGCGAAAATAATATAAATCTAGCCTTAACAACAACAAAACCATTTATTGAACATTCTGCTTGGGGTTATTTCAACGATAAATGGAATGATCTTGGTGAGCTTGGATATGAACATACATATTATATAAGAGCTGTATTTGACAACTACACAGAGGTTAAAAATGATGTTAAATTAGAATCAATTGATACTAAAGGAGGATATGCAACCGGTAATATTGATATTATTGGAACTGTAAGAAACTTAAGCAATGTTAACGTTTTAAATAGCTTTGATGTAGAGTATGCTATTGATGGTGGTTCCAAAGTGCTGTACAATGTATCAGGTATTGCTCTCAACCCCGGTGAAACATATAGCTTTACTCACGGTACTCCTTACAATGCAACAGTAACAGGAACACATGAAGTAACATTAACCGTATCAAAGCCCAATGAAAATGATGACGAAAATATAGATGATAACGAGTTAACAAAAAGTTTCGTGGTTGTAAATGAAGTGTTTACAAAGGTAGTTGTTGGGGAAGAAGCTACAGGAACATGGTGTGGATGGTGCGTTAGAGGTCATGTCGGTCTCAAAAATATGTCTCATAACTATTCTTCCGGACAATGGATTGGGATAGCTGTACACAATGGAGACCCTATGGCAAACACAGAATACGACGGTAAAATATCTAGTATGGTTTCAGGATATCCAAGTGGTGTTATTAATAGGGAATCTATCGCAGATCCTGGAAAATTTAATGACGCGTATCTTGAAATTAAAGATGATGTACCTGTTGCTAAAATTGAAATATCAAAATCAACTATAGACAAAGATTCAAGAACCATTACGGTTGATGCTTCAACTATTGCAGCATTAGATTTGGATAACACAAATTATCGTTTATCAATGATTGTAATCGAAGATGGTGTTACCGGCACCACAGCAAAATATGCTCAAGCTAATTACTATGCTTCAAATGGAATTAAAATTGTTGACTGGGAAGGAATTGATTGGAGTAAATTAGGAGATCCTATTCCTGCCAACAAAATGGTATATAATCATGTTGGTAGATATATCGTCGGTGGATGGGATGGTATTGCCGGAAGTGTTCCGTCTACTTTAAAGTACGGAGAAAAAAACAACTATGGTTTTACGACAAAACTACCTGCAAAATACGATGAAAATAATATAAAGGTAGCAGTTTTGTTGTTGGATAATACAACAGGAAAAGTACTTAATGCAGCTGAAGCTGATATTGAAGTTACTACAGGGACTATTACTATAGGTGATCCAAGTGATGTTAATATATATCCAAATCCAACTAAGGACTATATAACTATTACCGCTAAAAAAGGTTCAAAAATCAGTATTTACAATACAAGTGGTCAACTGGTATTGAAGAGCAAAATGATTGATGAGGTGAAAACAATTTCATTATCAAACCTTGAAAAAGGAAGTTATTTTATTGAGATTTTTGATAATAATAAAGTATATTCAAAGAAAATAGTTCTTACAAGATAAAACTACCGTTGTCTTGCAAGGTATGTCAAAAAGGGGTTATCCAAGATGTTTGGATAACCCTTCTTTATTTAAAACGGACATTGCGCATTAGAGGTCAAGGTCGAGTATAGCAGAAAAGAAAATCAAATCACCTTAACTCCAAGGAAGATAAGTTCTTTTGATTTTTCTTTATTTTTATTTTAAAATACGCAAATACGAGTGTCATTAAAGGACTTAGTAAATTAAAAAACGCATAAGGCAAATAAGTAAAAGTATCAACCGTCAGAACCCTGGAATTGTATGCTCCTCCGGTATTCCATGGAAATAAAACAGAGGTGACTGTTCCCGAATCTTCAAGAGTACGACTGAGATTTTCCGGGGCAAGACCCTTATCATCAAATGCAGTTTTGTACATTTTACCCGGAACAACAATAGCCAAATATTGGTCTGAAACCGTTCCATTAAAAAAAATACATGTTGTTACTGTACTTGCAAAAACACCAAAATCTCCTTTTGCAACTCTTAGCAAAGCATTGCTAATAGCATTTAATGCACCGATGGCCTCCATTATGCCTCCAAAAACCATTGCGGTTATTATTAACCAAATTGTTCCTAACATTCCTGCCATTCCTCCTGATGTGAAAAGATCGTTTAATTTAGCATTGGAGGTTTCTATTATTGTATCTTTTGTGATTGCGTTCATCACGATTTTATAGGCAGAATTAAAATCAATACTATCAACCCCTGCGAATTTTTCTATTAATTCATATTGAAAGACAATTGCAAATAAACCGCCAAGAAGTGTTCCAATCATCAAAGCTATTAAAGGCTCCGTCTTTTTTATAATCAATGCTATGACTATTGCCGGTACTATAAGCAGCCATGGACTGATAACAAACGATTCTTTTATTGCTGATAGCAAAGTACTAACATCAACAGAATCTGAACCACTTCCCTGAAAAAATCCTAATATTGTAAACAAAATTAGCGTTATCGATATTGAAGGGATCGTCGTCTTAAGCATATATCTAATGTGAGTAAACAAATTGACGCCAGCTACCGCAGAAGCTAAATTGGTAGTATCTGATAAAGGAGATATTTTATCTCCAAAATATGCACCCGATATTACAGCTCCGGCAATCATACCTTCATTTATTCCCAGTGCTTTGCCTATTCCGATTAAGGCAATACCAACCGTAGCAGATGTGCTCCACGAACTTCCGGTAGCTAACGATATAATTGAAGCAATAACTACTGAGGCTACTAAAAATATTTTTGCATTCAAAATTTGTAACCCGTAATATATCATTGTAGGAATTATACCGCTCAACAACCATGTACCACTTAATCCACCTACGAAAAGCAATATCAATATAGCCCCGCTTGTTGATTTGATATTTTTGGATACGGATTCCATCATATCTTCAAATTTGACTTTATTTTTAAATCCTATCAATGTTGCTACAGATGCCCCTAATAACAATGCAAATTGATTGGATCCTGACAATGCATCATCTCCATAAATAGCTTGTACATTGAAAGCTAACAAAATCACTAGAAATACAATCGGGATTAATGCTTCTACTATACTAATTTTTTTTGTCATTATGCGTTGTGTCTCTTAATAATCTCAAACTGTCTATTACTTTTTCCAAGTTAATTGAATCTATTTCTATATTAAAACTCAGACTATCCGTATCTTTTTTCACGGGTTTCTCCGGAAAATCTATGCCTTTATTTACAGAGTTTTGTGTAATTTCTGAAATAATAGAATCAACATGTATTTCTGCATCTTCAAGCGCATTTCTTCGACATTTTTCAATTTTATTTTTGATTAATATCCGTATTCTATTATTTACTTCTTTTTCGATTAATGATGTATTATCAATATTCGAATTACAGCTAATAAAAAATAAAAGCGATAGGATGATTAATATGGGTTTATAGTTGCTCATAGCTTATTTGACGCCAAATATACAAAATATATAGCAATTTCAGTAAATATATCAATTAATGGTTACTTCAATCAAATTATTTGAATCTTTTATTTCGGTAAATCTTTGAAAAATATTTAAATAACTTTGGATGCTCTTTTTTGAACCTTTTGGGAGACATAAAAAAATATTCACTTGCTACCGCTAAAAATTCAGAATTATTGGTCATACCATAAGGATTGATATCTGACTTTCTATCTTTTATTTTGGATATTTCCTTTTTCAATTCTCTCATCCATGGCAATACAAATGCCTTGTTCATAAGTATGCTCGGTAGTCCATCAATTATACCGTCTTTTTTATCAATAAGGTGTACAAATTCGTGTAGAGCAACATTGTCAGTAGTCCTTTTTCCGTTGAAGGAGGACAGGATATCCTTTTTAGATAAAATCATCATTCTATTCATTGCACCATTTCCAACCATTCCTAATATTTTTTTGTCTTGACCACTATAATATTCTTCATCAAATGATTCGGGGTAAATTAGAATCTCGTTGATATTGTTGTATTCAAATTCAGGAAAAGCAAATACCGGCATAATCGCACTTGAAGCGATTAATAGCTTCAATTTGTCATCAATTTCTGTTTCAATTCCTGTAATGTTTTTTGTTTTTAAAAAATACTGAATTCTATTTTCAAAATATTCTTTCTCATCACTTGCTAGTTCAACGTAAAACTCAACGTTTTTTAACAAAATATCTTTCCATAATTCCGGAAACGGTTTTCTTAGCACATCTTTCCATTTTTTTGAAGGGACATAACTCAAATAATAGTAAGCTAAAACAACAACAAGGAGGGTAGATAAGATCATTAATAATAGTTGCTTTTGAGTCTGAGCGGAAAAATATGAAATAAACATAAAAAATATTGCCATAATCACAGAAATAATAATCGCCGTCAAATTTTTTTTACGATTCTTGATACTGTAATACTTGTACATGTTTAATTGTAAATTTTATAGAATTTCAACACTTTATTTTGCTCTTTGCAAATACCTTTCATATCTCTTTAAAGTCCTCAAAGTATCGTCATCTTTCATTTCTGTTGCCATTTTAATAGCTTTTCCTAAGTGTTTTATTGCAAGAGACTTTTTGTTGTTATTTATCAATATTTTAATATAGTTTTGATAAGTTTTAGGAGTTTTGTCTTTTAAAAATATTTTTTTTGAGAATTTTTCAACTAATGATTTTATTTTTTCATTACCTTTAAATTTATTTCCAACAGATTTAACAAAGGCTATCTTACTTTCAGAATTGGGCAATACTTTAAAATATTTTTTAGCAGCTTTCAGGTATTTTTCTACATCATCGTCTTCTTCAGCCTTAACCAAGTCAATTTTTTTTTCAAATTCTTTATATTGCTTTTTATTATATTTTTTCATTTTCTTTTTTGCCTCATCTCCAAGCTCTTTAACCTCGTATTCCAAAGATTTTTCAAATGTTTTCCAACAAGAATTATATACTTTTTCAGCGATTTCTTTTTCAGAATATATTTCTCTTATGATTTTTAAATATTTTTTGGCTGTCATTAGTTCAAAAAGCTTGGAGTCACACTCATTGGTCGCTTCAAATAACAAAACCGCCTTTTTATCTTTTGATAAACCTTTCTTTTCTCTTAAATAATCCAATGCCACTTTATTAGTTGGTTTTCCTGCGTTGTTTAATGCTTTGATGTATTTCAAGACAAAATTATAATTCCTGTTTCCTTTTTCCCATTCAATTGCTAAATCAGGTGACTTGTCATAAAATTTTAATGCTTGTTTTGCAAGCTGTAAAAAACCTTCAAGGTCTTTACCTCCAACCTTTTTTAGAACTATTTTTCCATCAGGAGCAATAAAATATAATGTAGGATATGCTCCTACAGGATAATTTAACCCAAATTTCATTCCCTCTTGTGTTTCCATATTCATTTTTACATTTATAAAATGCTTATTGAATACATCTCCAGCTTGTTTTAACGGAAAAATGTTTTTTTGCATCCTGCGGCATGGACCACACCAAGTAGTGTAAGAATCTACAAAAATGATTTTGCTTTCGGTCTTTGCTTTTTCCAATGCTTCTTCCCATGTACCATGAAAGAACTCCAATCCCTGTGACGAAGCTATTTGTATTCCGGAAATCGAAAAAAGCACTAATAATAATATATTTTTGTTCATATGATTTGTTTTCTTTATTGTGATACGGATTAAATCGAAATTTATTATTTTTTCGTAATAATTTGATGCCTTTGTATCAATTACTTTTAGAAAAACTAAAAAATGGCACAAGAAAAAATTTTAAACCCACGGTGTATTTTTACAAACACAAATTGTTTTTTAGAAAACAAAATTTCAATTTTCACAACGCAACAAACAAGTTAAAGGTCTAATCTTCTGAGTAGGTTTTATCTAATTTCTTGATGATTTTTTTTGCTTTATCTTTATCCTTTTTAAGGATTTGAAGGCAAATTGTACCTGCTCCTATGGGAAATAAACTTGATGAAATTGCATTTGAAACAATACTGTTAATACCGGCTTCCTCAAGAGCATGGTGGTATAGCCTAGCTTTTATTTCATTCGAGAACTGTTTGACTGTTATAATTTTCATAATTAAATATTTATAAATTGTTATTAGTAAATTCACTTAAATTTTCAATAATGTTATCGCTTGCTTCATTTAACAAGGCAAAGACTTCTACAAAACGCCCATCATAATACGGGTCATGTACATCCATATTTTTCTCTGGATATGCCAAATTCATAAAAAGTTTGATTTTTTTTTCATCTTTTGTGTTTCGTGCCATATCTAATAAATGAGAATAGTTTGCTTTATCCATCGCAATTATATAATCAAATTTATCAAAATCCTGTATATTAAATTGCCTCCCTCGTTGATGACTAATGTCGATATAATTATCGAAAGCAACAGAAATTCCTCTTGAGTCAGGTGCTTTACCTATATGGTAATCGCTTGTTCCTGCAGAATCAACTACGATATCCAAACTCTTTTGTTCAGCTTTATGACGTAAAATACCTTCAGCCAAAGGAGAACGACAAATGTTTCCTAAACAAACATATAGGATTTTCATGGGCACATTTTTTTACTATATCAAATATACGGTAAAAATATTAATTATTCTAATACTGTGAAATTAATTAATTATAATTTGCTATTTTAATATTTTGTTTTGACATTTGTGATATTACAAAATGATTCCAATATGAGATTTGCAGTAAGATTAGCATACAACGGATATAACTATTCAGGATGGCAAAGTCAAGACAATGCCAGAACGGTTCAAGGGGAGATTGAAGCGATATTATTTAAAAAATTCAGACAAAAAATATCTGTATTGGGGTGTGGAAGAACAGATAAAGGGGTTCATGCTAGTGATTTTGTGATGCATTTTGATTGTGATGAAGATATAAGTGATGGATTTATCTACCACTTCAATAAGATGTTACCAAAAGATATTTCTTTTTATTCAATAAATAAAGTAGATAAAGATTTTCATGCTAGATTTGATGCGATTTCCAGATCTTATGTCTATAAAATTAATACAATAAAAAATCCGTTTAAACCCGAATTGAGTTATTATTTTCCAATGATTGAAAATGTGAATTTTGAGGCTATGCAAAATGCGGCAAATATACTTTTAAAATATGAAGAATTTTTCCCTTTTTGCAAAACAAACACTGATGTAAAAACAATGATTTGCCATTTATCACAAAGCAGATGGGAAAAAAACAAAAAAACCGGAGAGTATTTTTTTCACATTACTTCCAATAGATTTTTACGAGGAATGGTTCGTTTGATAGTAGGTATGACTATCAATGTAGGACTAGGTAAAATGTCTCTTGACGAACTTGAAAATGCTTTAAAAATGCAAAAAAGATTGGAAATGGATTGGAGCGTTCCTGCTCACGGATTATATCTTAATAAAATTATTTATCCATGAGATGACATCTAAATCAAATTGTTAAACATCCATATTCTCCTCATAAAAAATAGACATATAGAGTACTCTATCATTTATTATATTTGTTTAACAAACCTCTGTTTATCCGTTAAATGTCAGAACAACTGATAGATTGAAAGAAGCTGCTTCAAAGTTGCAAATAAATTTGCGATACCATTTAAAGATTGCCTAATAAAGCATGATTGTCCTATCACCTCGAAAAAATAATTGTTATTTCGTGTGTATTTCCGAGTAAACTTCCATAATTGATCAATGATGGATTAAAACTATATTTTATGCTGATGATGTTTTCTTTGCCGGTAAATAACTTATGAATATTGAACCCAAATCCAAAATGAGCAATACCGGAAGTATTGGATCCTCCTTCAATAGTAAATGCATCATTAAACCTAAGTTTTGCCAATATATCTACATTGAGCGGTGTATTTTTCACATAGCTCACCCAAGTACCTAATTCCAAATCCAAAAAATCTGACAATGTTTTATTTATTTTTAAATAGCCATAAGTATGCATTTTTTTATTAATATTAAAACTAAAGGAATCACTTTTAAATTCTAATTTATTAAAACCCAATTGAGCTAAAGATATGCCGGTACTTATCCTTGTTTTTTTCAGTATGCCTTTTGTGAAGTTCTTATAATAGCTTAGCCCTAAACTTAGCTCAGGATTAGTAACCTTAGGATTTTTTTGCGTCAAAATATCATTTGGATATTTTTCTGCTAATGATTGTGTATTTATGCGATATTGGATCGCACCAAATTGTAAGCCGGCAGATATTCCGCCATATCTATTATCATATTTGCTCATAAAATTAGCTAATTTGAAATATATTCCGGTAGAAGACATCGGTCCTATTTTATCATTGAGTATATATGAACCCAATAGTATATTAAACGTATTATCGCTTCTAGTAATATACTCAAGTGATGCTGACTGAGTTTTTGGCCCTTTAATTACTCCACCCCATTGAGATCTAGTCGATAATCCAAAGATTACTCTGTGGTTATATTTGTAATAGACATCAGGAATATATGACGGGTTGTATATTCCGGCCAATTTATCATACATGTATGAATTGGTTTTTTGCTGTGCAAAAGATGAAGTAAAAAACACAAAAAACACAATAGAGACTAGCATGACTTTTACGGTAATTCTTTTCATTCTTTTTATTCTTTTATTAAATATTGAAACTATCATTTTAAAAATATTTTTATTACTACAAATAATCAAATCAATCTGTTATTTCACTAATAATATAGTTCCATAAATTATTTCTTTCTTTTTCCGGTTTTGTTGAAATATGTAGTAATATACTCCTTCAGGCAAAATACTACCTTTATATTCTCCTGTCCACCCATTATCATAAGGGGATTTTTGATAAACGATATCACCCCATCTATTGTAAACTACCAGCTTATTATTGGGAAAATCACTAGCGAGATTCAAACTTATATCTTTAAATTCTAAAGTCTCGGTTTCACCATCCCCATTTGGAGTAAGCAACATCTCTGAATTGTAGGTCAAAGCTCCGTTGTAATTGATTTTCACCTTAGCAATATCACACATGTCTTCACAGTATCTATGACATATTTGATAGGTAAATTCATCAAGATAATTGCTGTTTGGGTAATATGTAGTATAATAAAACAGGCTATCGCCAAAATGCTCCAACCATCCATTCTCAGTACTGTCTAAAATTTCATTTCGAATAATATTAAAATCTTCTATTTCATCATTCGAAAATACATTCAACGACAATATATCATCTTTACTAAAAATGATATTGTCATCATTTGCGACCAAATCATCCCATAGTGATACTTCAATATTAGAGATTCTTTCACATCCTTTATCGTCAGTTACTGTAAGCGTATATACACCTCCATCATCAATAATGATAGATTGAGTAGTTTCTCCCGAACTCCATTTATATGAACTAAATTTATTTTGGGATCGTAAAATTTCTTCATCACCGGGACATATTTTCCTTTTACCAATAATGGCATTCTCTTTTATTTCTCTCAGTTCAATTTGTACCGGATATTTGTCTTTGCAGCCCGGTATTGCATCTGATAAAGCATAAGAAAACCGATATTTTCCTTCAGGGAATTTATCTAGATTAATAAAATTACCAATACTAATAGTTACAGCTTTTGGACCGGAAACAAAATTCCATTTACCTTGAGGTCCTTCAACAATAAGATCGTCCAAATCAAAATCAATATCCGAATTACAAAGAGAAAAACTTGATTTTATCTCTACGGTAGGACATCCATCCGAACAGCTTTGTTTGCTTACATTAATCAAAGTGTCACAATATTGATTTGTTTTATCATAAATATGGAGTTCAACTAATGATCCGTTTGCCGGGAGCTTGCCTACCGTCTCGTCAATTCCATAATTAAATGTTCCCAATTTTTGATTACCTTTTTCTACAATATAATTTTGACCTGATCCGGCAACATTTAGCATGATTGAAAATTTATCATCAGCTGAATTGTCCGGTGTGTTATTATTATAGCACTCACCAATTATCGTGTTTTTGATCTTCAAATCACAGACAACACCAGAACAGCTATTTGGTGCTTTGACAAATATACTTACTGAACAGGTATTATCTTTACTATCTGTTATCTTAAAATTCAAATCGCCATTACTTATCAAAAAACTACCAAAATCTTTGGGAATATTATAACTTCCGGTATTATTATTGATATCGGTAGAGATCCATGAGTTTCCTGTATTAGACCCCGTGACGGTAATATTAAAAGTGAAATTATCATCCTCTTTTATTGAAGGCGTATTGTTGTCATTACAAATTATTTCATTTACTTCTGCTGCTATTTCACATTTTCCTGAACATGATGGAGGCGCAGTTATACTCAAAGATGAATTGCAATTTTCATCTTCCTTATCGGTAAAAATCAAAACAAAATCCCCCTCACTTATTTTGTATGGACCTATAACTTTAACCTCATCATAAACCCCAGAATCTCCAAAATTGTCAGTCCATGTACCTGAATTATTATTACCTGTGACCAAAACTTCTATAGTGAAAACATCGTCTTCAGGATTAGAAGCTGTGCCATTATCATCACAAAAAGTATTGATCAATGAGCTGGCAATACTACATGTTCCACTACAAGTCGTAGGAGGAACAACATCCACAGTTGTTTGACATGAACTATTTTCCATATCAGATACAACTAGTGTAAGTATTCCATCTGATATAGCGTATGGACCAATATTTTTTTTCTCTTCATAATTACCTGTTGAGTTATAAGCGTCATTTGCAACCCAATTGGAACTATTATTTACACCTATAACCAATATATCAAATGTAAAAGTATCATCTGATGGATCAGTAGGTGTGCCATTGTCATCGCAAAGAATATTGCTAGTAGTCGCTGATATATCACATTGATCCGAACAAGTTACGGGAGCAGCAACAAAAACATCTGTTGAACAACCGGAGTCGCTTATGTCACTAATTGTAAAACTAAGATCTCCTCCATTAATAGGGTAATTTCCAAAATTTACTGTTGTGTTATATAAACCCGCATTATTGTTTGGGTCCGTTGATACCCACGAATTACCGGTGTTGCTTCCTGTTACTTGTACATCAAATGTGAATGTGTCATCATCAGGATTGGAAGGAGTACCATTATCGTCACAAATTATATTTGTAACTTCTGCTGATATATCGCATTGATTTGAACAAGTAGCCGGTGCAGCAACAAATACATCCGTTGAACAATCAGTATTGTCTATATCATTTATTGTAAAATTCAAATCGCCACCACTAATAGGGTACGTACCAAAATTAACTATTGCATTATAAGATCCTGTATTATTATTCGGGTCGGAAGACTCCCATGAATCACCCGTATTGCTCCCTGTTACTTGTACATCAAATGTAAAAATGTCATCATCAGGGTCTGTTGGAGTACCATTGTCATCACAAATTATATCTGTAACTTCTGCTGAAATATCACATTGATCCGAGCAAGTAGCCGGTGTCGGTACATATACATCCGTAGTACAATCAGCGTCATCTATATCATTTATTGTAAAATTCAAATCGCCACCACTAATAGGATATGTGCCAAAATTTACCGTTGTATTATAAAGTCCTGTATTGTTATTCGGGTCGGAAGATTCCCATGAATCACCCGTATTGCTCCCTGTTACTTGTACATCAAAGGTAAAAATGTCATCATCAGGGTCTGTTGGAGTACCATTGTCATCACAGATTGCATCACTTGCTATAGCAGATATATCACAAACACAATTGTCAACAATTTCATCTTCACTATTGCAGTTCGTGTTATTATCATGAATATCTGTTTGAGGATTTGAAAGTTCGAGGTAATTGCAAATGCTTTGAATTGAACAAGAAGACAAGTTTGTGTTATTGTATATATTCAAACTTGTGATACTATTTGGATCTACATTTTTAATACCTGCTATATCATCTAGAAATTCATTGTACGAAAGTGTTATTTCTCCATTTAGAGATGTTATATTGTCCAATCCCGACAAGTTTGTCAAACTGTAATTACTACCCACATATAGATTACCCGGAATAGAATTCAATTGATCTAAACCACTTAAATTTACTAAACCATAGTTGGTCCCTATAGATAAATCACCTCCGATTGAATTCAAATTACTTAGAGCGGTAATATCGGCAAGAGCATCATTGTAACCAATCCAAAACATATCACCTATAGTAGTTAAACTCTGTAATCCATTGAAACTTTCAAGTCCTTCATTGTATTCAATCAAAAAATAACCGCCAATACTTGATAAGTTGCTCAATTCGGTAAAACTTGTCAATGAATTATTACCTGCAACCCATAAACCACCGTCAATAGAAGATAAAGAACCAAGTCCGTTAAGATTTGATAAGGATTCGTTGTATCCCAACCATAGATTATTACCGATTGAAGACACGGTATTCAGAGCAGTAATATCAGTAAGACTGTTGTTACTGCCTATATATAAAGTTCCATTCACATTTGATAAGCTATTGAGACCACTCAAACTGGTCAAAGACGAATTTGACAATATCCTAATCTCTCCATCAACTGTACTTAAACTCCCCAAACCTGACAAATCGGTTATATTATCATTGTATTCAACCCAAGCCTCCCCGTATAAAGTACTGAGATTATCAAGACCTTGAAGTGAATTTAATGCACTATTTTCACCAATATAAAGGTCTGATGTTGAATTGACTCCTTCCAAACCGGTTAAATCAGTCAAAGATGAGTTGTTTATTATATCTATTCCTCCGTCAATTGTTTGTAAAGAACTAAGGTTATCTAAATTACTCAAGGAATTATTATTTTCTATCCACAAGATTCCATTTATTGTGGTAATATTATCCAACCCTTCAAGACTTGGCAATGAATTGTTATTGCCTATTACTAAATCTGCATCCATAATTTCTACATTCGAAAGCCCATTCAAATTAGTAATATTGTCTGTGTATTCCTCCTGTATAGTCACGTTGCCTATTATCTCTGTACATCCGGGATTATTAAATGCAAAATTATCTATTTGCGACTGATAAGCAAAGGTAAAACCGTTAGGAAGACAGCTTTGAGATTGTGCTACAGAGATGTAAAACACTATATTTAACAGTAATAAAATTAATTTTTTCATCTTTGAGTATTTTTATTTTTTAATATTATGTTTTAAGTTCTCAAGTTTCAACGAATCAGGCCATGATTTCAATTGTCTAATGATTGCTTCTTTAGATTTCTTGTCTTCAATAAAATACCAACTCACCTCTTTGTCTGTTATGGTCTTGTCAGCATTTTGATGAAAAAACATTACAGCTTTGATAGCAGGATACTCAAATGCTATAGATTGCATTGCATCAGAAAACCATTGTGATCTGTCTCCACCAACATTGAGAGAGCCAAACTCTGTAATCATCACAGGTTTGCTAAAAGAATCTACCTTTTCATAGCTTTTACCAAAAAGTTGATCAAATGTCCACCATTTACTCCATGTAGTTGCTATACCAAAGTTCAAAACCCCAATCCCTATATAATCCACAAGCTTTTCTCCGGGATAATAATCATCCAAATGACCATAAGCCGGATGAGGTGCCCAAATCCAAATTGCATTGTTAGCTCCGGCATACCTAAACACATCTCTTATATGTTTCCACGCATTAGTGAAATCTTCATATTTATTATTTTGAGGTCCCCAAGGATATCTATAAGGATCATTCATTTCGTGAGCCCATCGTATAAAAATCGGCAGTTTTATTTTTGCCAAATCTTTTGCCCATTCAAAAATATATTTATCATAAGTACCATCTGCAATTGCTTTAAGGCAGCCTTTTTTTCTCTTAGCCGGCTTTGGAATACCGGGATAATCCTCTTCATTAAAATCATCAAGCCACGGTTCCCAGGTTATCACGGGAGTAGAACCTAATTTTATTATAGTCTCAACTGCTAAGGTTGGGAATTGCTCTGTGGGTTTACTTCCCCATGCATTGTAAATATGTATCAAAGGGAACGTCGTTCTTAATGAATCCTCAAGATTTATAATAGCTTCAAATGATTCTTTTTCGATTTGGTCTGATGCTCCTAAAAGAATTATTTTAGGATGTTTTAGCGCATTTATATCATTTTTGAATGAACTGAAAACTTTCAACTTTTGCTTTCGTTTTTTACTTCTTTTTTGAAATATATATTGATTTTCCAAATCCAATACTTTATTTGCTATACCATCGAGCGTACTTTGTATTGGCCCTTTTGATTCACTTCCTGCTATTGACAGTATAAAAACCAATAATAAACCGATAATAAGTGCCCCAGCTATTATTAAAAACCGTTTTAAAGACTTTGATTTCATTTTATATATATTTTCGTTTTTTTATTGTAATATTTTTCCTATTCCAGAAGCCAAATCATATTTAACTTCAAAGTTTAGTTTTTGCCTTATTTTACTATTATCACCTACCATATTCCAAACTTCATTATTTCTGTATTGTATTGCTCCAAACCTTATCTCACATTCGCTTTTCATTTTAGCTTTCACTTCTAGTGCTAATTGCTTCAATGTAGAAGTCTTCCCACTACAAACATTGAAAGTTTCATTTTGAGCAGCCTTTTTAGTGGCACTTAAAAGAAGAGCTTGAACAACATCATCAACATATAGAAAATCCCTTTTTTGCTCTCCTTTTGTCATGTCAAACCACTTCTTATTTTTTAAAGCATCTATCATTTGAGGTATAAAAAAATTGGAAGGCATATTTTTTCCATAAAAATTGAATAGTCTTAAAATGGTATAGTTCTTACCAAAATTTGAACTAAAAGTCTGAATTAAATTTTCTGCATATACTTTTGTTAAAGAATATTGTGAAACCGGTTTTGGTATTTGATCTTCATTAAAAGGTGCATTATTATCACCGTATATTTCGCTTGTACTTGTAAAAATGAAATTTTCATACGCTATATCCTTTAATGCATATAATAAATTAAAAGTGCCGATATGGTTTATTTCGTTTACAGCCTTGTACTCTTTGAAATCTCTATTGCGATTCAATGAAGAAGCTAAATGAAATACTATTTGAGGTTTTATCTTTTTAACCGCATCTTGTACCGCTTTTCGATCAGTTATATCAACCTTAATAAAAGTATCATCATCTCTACCCTCTTTATCAATTACACATACTTTTGCATTCATATTCTTGAGTGCTCGAACAAGATATCTTCCCAAATATCCATTGCCTCCGGTAACCAATACTATTTTATGCTCCATACCTATTTTGTCCATTCCAATCCTTTTTTTCTCGCATCAACTACAAAATTATTAATATCATTATGTGTATTAACTCTTTTTTCCAAATAAAAATCTTTGTACCAATTAATAGTCTTTTGAATAGTCTTGTCAATATTCCATACCGAATTCCATTTAAGTATTTTATTTGCTTTAGAGCAGTCAAGCATCAACAAATTTGCTTCATGATGTTCTGAAATATCAGAATTCTCTTTTGTGGCAATATCCGCCCATTCTTTTTTAGCCAACTGAGTGATTTCTCCAACGGATAGATTACTATGAAGATCAGGGCCAAAATTCCATCCGGAAGCAAAATCTTTTTTCCCTTCCAATAATTTCCACCCTAACATCAGATACCCACTTAATGGCTCTAATACGTGTTGCCACGGTCGTGTTGCTAAAGGATTTCTGATTGTGACCGGTTGATTTTTTGCTGCACTCTTTACAATATCAGGTATCAATCTGTCTTTTGCCCAGTCACCACCTCCTATTACATTACCGGCTCTGCCACTACCCAAAAGTATATTGTGTTTTTTACCATATTCAGAAGTGTTAAAAAATGAATTTCTATATGAAGCTGTTAATAATTCAGACATTCCTTTTGATGAGCTATAAGGATCATATCCACCCATTGAATCATTTTCTCTATATCCCCAAATCCATTCTTTGTTTTCATAGCATTTATCACTTGTGACATTTACAATGGCTCTTACAGAATCAGCTTTACGACACGCTTCAAAAACATTGAGTGTACCCATTACATTAGTGCTATACGTTTCTATCGGGTTCAAATACGACTCTCTTACCAAAGCTTGTGCAGCAAGATGAAAAACAATATCGGGTTTTGTCCTCTCTATAAAGGAATTGAATTTTTCCAAATTTCTAATATCAGCTATTTCTTCTTCCATTTCTAAATAGAGCAAAGAAATATGATTGATATTGGTTAATGACTCCAATGAATAACCGTAAACATCCGCCCCCATCAACTTTAACCATAAAGCTAGCCAAGAGCCCTTGAATCCGGTATGACCTGTGATCAATACTTTTTTCCCACTATAAATACTGTTAAATAAACCTTCTAGTCTTTCCATATCTTCCATAATGCTTTGTTTTTATTCCACATTTCATTAAGTTGCTTATTGTCTCTAAGGGTGTCCATCGGCTTCCAAAAATCACAATGCTTATATGCAAATAGTTTTCCGGATTTTGCAATATTTTCTAGAGGAGCTCTTTCAAAAATAGTAGAATCACCCTCTTGTATATAATTCAATACTTCCGGTTCACACACAAAAAAACCTGCATTTATCCAACCACCTTCACCCTTAGGTTTTTCCATAAAATTTTCAACTCGCTTTTCATCAGAAGCAAATCCAACACCTCCAAATCTACCTTCCGGTTGTACAGTAGTCATAGTTAATATACCTTCGTGACCATTGTGAAATTTTACCAATTCTGCAATATCAATGTTTCCAACACCATCTCCATAAGTAAGCAGAAAAGGTTTATTCCCTATTACATTTTTTGCTCTCAATACCCTACCTCCTGTCATTGTATGCAAACCGGTGTCCAATAATGTTACTTTCCAATTTTCAGAGCTATTATTTAATATTTCTACTCTGTTTTTAGCGATATCAATTGATATATCACTCTGATGATAAAAATAATTAAGGAAATACTCCTTTATCATATATCCTTTATAACCCAATAAAATCACAAAATCATCAAACCCATATTCAGAGTACAACTTCATAATATGCCATAGAATAGGTTTGCCACCAATTTGAATCATCGGTTTTGGTTTTTTTTCAGTTTCTTCACTCATCCTTGTTCCAAATCCCCCTGCCAATAATAGTACCTTCATAATTTCCAAAATTTTTATTAGTTTAATTAAAGTTATTTTTTTTCTTCTATCCCACTTATCTTATCGATATCTACGCTATCCCAAGGATTTTCCTCTTTTAGATTGACAGCTTCCCATGCAGCATAAATACCTCCCCAGGACTGTAAAAATATGATAAAGGCAAAACCCAGCATTCCCCATGTACGAGTTGATGAAAACAATAGTTCGCTTTCGGGTACAAAATACCTTCTATCTATAAATACAATTATTACTGACAAAACAAATAGTATATTGTACCAAATTAAAGGTCTGATAAAAGGAGACACACTACCAATTACGGCTTTCTTAGCAGTAGGTATATAGGGAATTTTATGATTCAAAAGGGAAAGTACAAATCCGAGAAAATATACCGGCCATAATGCAAATTTAAGAATCATCCCTCTCCAATGAAATCTTCTTTCACTCTTGGTATGACATAAAAACTTTTGAACATACAGATAGATAATCAAAGCTATAAGCGCAAATGATGAGCCCTTTACTAAAAATTCCGAAAAGTCCATGTTTGCCGGAAGTGTTCCGGTAAAAAAGTATAGCAAAGGAATCAAGATAAAGAACAACGTCATAGTTCCTGTTAAATAATAAAATGCTATAGCACTATATGATAGTTTTTGCCAAAATGTGAATTTCTTTATGAGTTTTGGTAATTCTACGAAAAGTATTTCAAAAACACCACGTGACCATTTTAATTGTTGCTTCGCAAATGAATGAAAGTCTTCCGGTACAAGACCTCTATTGACGATAACAGGATTGTAAACAGATTTCCATCCGGCAGCATGAATCCTCATAGATGTAACAAGATCTTCTGCTAATGCAACAGCGTGTCCACCTATACTCTCCAAAGCTTTTCTTCTGAAGGTACAATTTGCCCCAATGGCGACGCTACTTCCGTAACCATACATACCCATTTGTGTAGGTCCATAAAAAGTATAAGTTTGTTCAGCTGCTCCAGCTGCTATAAACGACCTATATTGATTGTAATAACCTTGTGATACTTGCACGAATCCAACTTTAGGGTCTTTGAAAAAACCAAGAGTTTGTGAAAAAAAATTGGGAAATGCAATGTGATCAGGATCAAGAATAAGTATAAACTCTTCATTTGTCAACTCCAAAGCTTTATTCACTTTTCCTGCTTTCGCTCCCGATAAATTGACCAAATTTAGATATGTAGCTCCATATTTTTTTGCGAGTTTTTCAAATTCAGGATCTTCTGTACTATCCAAAAGATAAGTATTATGGGGGTACTCAACTCTTTGTAATGCGTAGAGTGATTTTTCAAACATTGAGATTGGTTCTCCGGGTGCACTTGTAATAAAAACTGCTACACTTAAACCTTTTTCCGGTTTAGGTACATTTTGAGGTTTTTTAATTCTTAGATAATTAATCCAGATTAAGACTGTTCTCAAAAACCCATACCAAAAAAATGTGCTAAGCAAAACAAATAAAGGAAAATTAAGAATATGCTCCGCTCTAAACCACCATTCTGCTAAATCAAATATACTAAAAATACCGGCGATAGATAGAAATAATAATATGAATCTATCCAAATTTGTAATATCTTTAGCCTGGCTAAAAAACCACATGCTTGATTGTAAAGAGCGTTTCATCTAAAATAAAAATTTTGTGGTTAAACCGGTAATATAGCTAGTGTAGTATGTTGTCTTTTGGTATTTATAATATGCTTTAACACTTGCAAAATCATCTAACTGATAGCTTAGATATCCATTTACTTCAACCGGATTAAAATCACGATCAAAATAGTCCCTTTTGATGTACAAACCACTATTTTCATTATTATCTAAAAACAAATATGGCGTATCTGCGGAAGCTTTAACTCCATAATTAATATTTATACCTACATTGATTGATTTTGTAGGCTGATATGATATCATCCCCACAACAGAATGTATTTTTTGATTTTGAGGTGAGAAAAAAGGATCATAAACTCCCTTGATAATGACAGCAGTATCTTGCATTGATAGTAATTCCTTAAGTGATAATTTTGAATTGAAACTATTGTTTTTTGAATCACTGTAATTGAAACCATATCCTATTCTGAAACTAAATTGTGATAATTTTATATTAGGGCTGACAATCCATGTACTTAATGCATAATAGGAATTTTCTATTGAAGGAAAATTATGTGTATCAAACGATATTTTTCCCATCCAGCTACTAGTATTGTTACGCTCCAATGATACGCCCAAAATGTTTTGCATTACCTTTTTATCAATTGAAGCAATTGTTGACAGATAAGGTGTATAATTGTATGAAGCTATAAACTCAGTATGTTTAAATATTTTCTTCTTTAGTAGTAATGATGCTGCTATATTGTATGTATTTGAAGGTAATCCTATCAAACCCACTCCTAGTTCCAAAGTAGTCTTATAATTTAACAGATGATAAATCAATGCACCTGTTAAACCTCCTCCATAGTACATTTTATAATCTTTCGAATAAAAAGATGAGTTAATTTCAAATTTTGATGATAATGCGGAATTATGATAAAATCCCATTTCAATATTAGGAGACATTATTGTCAATGGTTGATTATTATCAGTATATGAAGCATCTATTCTCATCCAATTACTTTGAATTTTTGATATTTCTTTTCTAAGTTTTAAAGATTCTTGATCATTTTCATAAATACTTAATGCCGCTTTGATATTAGACAATGACCTTTTGTATTTACCTTGCCAAAAATATATTTTAGCCAAAGTTTTTTTAACGGCAAATTTATAATCTTTAGGAATTTTATAGTTCATTTTATTCAAATGAAAGAGAGCTTCTCTAAACATACCAATCTTTGTTGATTTTATGGCATAATCTAACCTCAAATCTATGTTTTTGGGATGATTTCTTATCGTTTCATTATATATTCTTGAGGCTTTATCATATTCTTTATTTTTGAACAATGCATCAGCAAAAAACCAACCTGCATAAAGTTCCTTTTTATGATTGCCATAATATGTTTTTAAAAGATTAATTGATTTTCCTCTTTCTCCAATATCACGTAGCTCTTTTGCATAATTCAATGTGTCCATATTCTGACCATACGAAATATTAGTTCGCAAAAAACTCAATAGAAAAAATAGTAGTAAAAGATATCTTTTTGTCATAATAATTATTTTACACCTATATTAAATAATAACACCAGCTAAGATTTTTCCTAGTATTATACTCATTTTTATATAAAAACAATAAAAACAGATTTGGTTTGTATCAGCAACTCTATACTATTTATTAAATAATAGCATTGATAACGCCCTTCTCTTAATAAAATTCATAAGAATTTGTATGCTCTTATATTTTAATTTTAAACCAAACAAAAAATTTTTTAAAATGTTTAAATAATCGAAATAAAAGTTAGTAGATACTAATTTATAACGAGAATAACTAGACTATTAAAATTTTGTTAAATAGTAATTAAAATGAATGTTTGTAAATAGAATATTGTAAATTTGTCCCGTTAAGAAGATGTTTTTTACATCGTAGATTGGTATTAGTTTCAATATTTATTTAAATCAAAATAATTTTATAAATGAAAAATTTTATTCTTGTTAGTGTGATGTTTATTACCGCCAACCTTTTTGGGCAATTAGACTTTAATAATATAAATCTCAATGATTATAAGGATCCTGATTACAAATACAGGTCGCTTTATCTATATTTCGACTTGAATGGGAAAGGGAGTATTTCTATTAAGAATGATAGATATTCTGATTATATGTCAGGAAATGGAGGCACTGGATTAAATTTAAATGCAAGCTGTCATGTTGTTAAAAATAGCAGAAAGAAACAATTTTCCAGATTCACAATAATTGGTCTTAGTCCAAATATACATTTATCAAAAGAATACAATACAGATGTAAATAACAAGATATCATTTTTTTTAACTTTTGATAATCGTACTTACCAAAAATATTATATATTCAAGAAAATGTTTTTTGAAACAGATATATTCCTATCTACTTATAATAAAGCTGTCACCGATATTGATGGAGAAAAGGGCTATATAAATTCAAACAACAATTTAAGACTACCATTGATGATTGGCTTTGGAAGAATAGAGAATATAACCAGCGCTTGGCATGCAATTAGAATAGTAGAAGACCTGCAAAAAGACGGAGTTATTAAAGAAGGGGCAAGTTTCTCAGAAGAGGATATCATAAGTTTAGCTAATTTTGTTACAGATAGAAATTATACAAGATCATTTGATTATAGAAAAAAACTCAAAGATGATATAGTTGGACTTAGACATTCTATTCTCAGTGACAAAGTAGACTTTAATAATCCGTTGGCATATGCTTCAATTTTTGATATGTGGCAAAATGGCGTTAATACTTTGAGAAGATCGGGTTACACCATTGCTTTTGGGCTTGAGCCCGGATTGAGACTTTCTTATTTTGATAATGACAGACCAAATTACAGTATAAAAGCTCTGGATTTATTTCTAATAACACGTCTTGATTATGCAAGAGCATTGAGCAAAAAATGGCAATTGGATTTCACGATAGAACTAAAAGGAGGAGCCAATGATGTTTTACTTAGTGATTCTAGAATTGACGATGATGTAACCGACAATTTAAAACCACGCGCTTACTCAAATTTAAGTTTTACTGTAGGTTATTTTCCAAATACCAGAACTAGTTTCAGCTCAACAATTAAGTTGCGTGGAAATATGTCTAGCCCTAATCCTGACAGTGATATAATTCATTTTAATCATTATTTCCTTTTTGACAATAACTTATACTATTACATCAACTCAAGAAATAGATTGTCTTTTCATTTTAATGTTAGTGATAGACTATATATTAACAATTGGCAAAATTTCAATCAAAACAATAATAGTATTGGAATTGATTTTGGTATTGGATATAGCTTAGGTATATTTTAATTTACTAGTGCCTGCACGAAAACATACAATTTTAATTTTGTAGTGATTTCTTGCAGACACTAGCTATAATTATCTATTTCAAAAACTCAACACTTGTTTTTACAAATTCTGTCATTTCTTCACCTGTCAACATATTTTGATTAAGTTTAGCTAGTTTGTATAGATAATCAGCAAATCTTTCTTTCTTTTCCTCACTTTTCATTCTCACCAATTTGTCAGCTATCAGAGGGTTGTTTGAATTAATAATTATATTATAGCTATCAGGCATTTCTCCCATTCCCATACTTTGATATTGCTGCATTTCCTTAAACCTACGCATAAACTCCGGTTTTGTAATCAATACCGGCAAATCATCAGGAGACAATGCCTTCAATTCAATTGTATTATTCTCACCTTTTAATGTATCTGTAAATATCGTTTTCACCTTTTCCTGTTGTTTTTCCGACATTACAGATTCCTTCTTTTCATCCTTTTGTACCAAATTATCAACAGTATCTGAGTCTACACGTACAAATGTCACATTACCATCTTTGGTCTCCATGTGCTGCATCCAATGCACATCAATAATATTATTCATTACTACCACATCATATCCGTAATTTTTTGCTGATTGAATGTAACTGTGTTGCGCTTTTGCATCGCTGGTATAAATAATTACCGTTTTATCGTGTTTGTCTATCTGATTGGTCTTTATCTTCTCTTTGTATTCTTCAAAAGTGAAATATTTATTTTCTTCATTTTTCAATAAAGCAAAATCAATAGCCTTATCATGAAACTTATCTTCAGAAAGCATTCCGTATTTAACGAACGTAGATATATCATCCCATTTCTTTTCAAATTCTTCTCTATCTTTTTTAAATATATCTTTAAGTTTATCTGCAACTTTCTTAGTGATATACGAGGTTATTTTTTTTACCCTTTGATCGTTTTGCAAACTACTTCTTGATACATTCAACGGGATATCCGGAGAGTCGATAACTCCATGCAACAACATTAAAAATTCAGGTACAATCGCTCTTACATCATCGGTAATAAAAACCTGATTACTGTAAAGATGAATTTTGCTCTTTTGAATATCGTAGTTGTTTGTTACTTTGGGAAAATACAATATACCTGTCAAATTAAACGGGTAGTCCATTTTCAGGTGTATCCAAAACACAGGATCATTGAAAGTACCCGGAAACATTTCCCTGTAAAACTCCTTGTAATCTTCATCCTTAAGGTCATTCGGTGATTTTTTCCACAATGGATTTGGATTGTTTATTATATTATCTACTTCTTCCTCTATTTGCTTAGCGTCTTCGCCTTCTCCTACTGTTTTATGATTTGTCTTTTTACCAAATCTTATTAATATCGGCAAGAATTTATTGTACTTGTCAAGTAATTCCTGAATTCTGTTTTTATTCAGATAGTCTTTACCTTCCTCTCCTACATGAAGAATTATCTCCGTGCCTCTTTCTTCTTTATCTATCTCTTCCATCGTATACTCCGGAGAGCCGTCACATTCCCATTTAACAGCTTTAGCACCATCTTTGTAAGATTTAGACCTCACTTCAACGCTATCAGCAACCATAAATGCCGAATAAAAGCCTAAACCAAAATGTCCAATAATATTTTCACCGGAATATTTTTCTAAAAATTCTTGAGCTGAAGAAAATGCTACCTGATTCAAATATTTGATAACTTCCTCTTCAGTCATTCCTATCCCTCTATCAATAATTGATATGGTTTTATTTTCCTCGTCCAATTTTATATCAATGGTCAAATCTCCTAATTCTCCATTGAACTCCCCTTTAGAAGCTAAGGTTTTTAATTTCGTACTTGCATCCACTGCATTTGAGACGAGTTCTCTTAAGAATATCTCCTGATCTGTATATAAAAATTTCTTAATCAGTGGAAAAATATCATCAGCACTTACGCCAATATGTCCTTTTTTTATGTTTTCTTTTGCTTTTGCCATTTCTATTTTATTTTTTTATAGTAATTTATTTGAACAGACTACTACATTGCAAAAGCTGTACCACTACATATAATATGTCATTTTGACATTATTTATTTTTTAGTGCCTACCATTTTGTAATGATATTTATCATTTCCGTCTATTATGGTATAATCAATTTGAAGCGAATAGTCAGCATAAAATCCGGTGCCGGATATCTCTCTATCGCCTTCAAAATCTTGAGTAGGAATAGTGATGTGCAAAATGTCACTTAAATCATCATTTGGGTCGACACAACCATTGGTATCAGCATCTAGTACCATCCAAATATCTTCTAACCAAGGAGCCTCTATTTGTATATTGTCATTGTTAGTAAGAGAAATAACCAGATCAAAAGGTCCTGTTACACCAACAAGATGAGTTTCGTACACTCCGACAATTGGAATAGTACACTCTTCATATTTTTCACATGAAGATACTCCAAAACCAATAACTGCAATAATGAGCAAGTATTTCATAATTATATTCTTTTAAACATTAAATAATGTCCAAATTAAACTCTTGAAATCTATTTATTAGTGATAAATTGATGGGTTTAACTTTATTTTAAAATGAAATTAACTAAATTTAACAATAATCAATACAAATCCCAATTACCCTTATCATAATACCGATACAATACCGGTTCAAACAAAGTATTAATTTTTATACCGGAAGTATCTATTAGTGGTTTTCCAAAAGAGGATATTTGAAATAGAGCTTCTTGATTTAACCACTTCAAATCTAAACCGGATAGGTTTATGCTTGTAAATTTCTGTTTGGAAATTTGTTTTTTTGATCCTATAATCCATCCCCACTCCCCTAGAGTCAATACCTGATTGTGAATTGGAAAAGTATAAAATCCGGAAGCTCTCATTGTTTTTTCAATACAATAAAATGCCTTAGTCGCATAATATGGGCTACCTGATTGAGTAATAATAAGTCCATTGCTCTTGGTCTTTTTAAAGCATAAATAGTAAAACTCTTTTGTATAAAGCTTGTTCAAGTCAATATTGTTGGGGTCAGGCAAATCTATAAACACAACATCAAATATCTTATCGGTTTTCTCTAAATATCTAAAAGCATCACCGATTTTGACTGAAACCTTACCACTATTCAATGAATTTTTATTCATGTTAGTAAAAATTTCATTTTTCTTTCCCAACTTAATCATTTCTTTATCTAAATCAACAATAGTTATATTCTCAATTTCAGGATATTTCAACAACTCTCTAATCAAACATCCATCTCCTCCTCCCAAAACCAAAATCTCTTTCTTTGAACCCGCCAAGCCCAATATAGAATGAGCCATTGGTTCGTGATATAAAAACTCATCAAATGTAGAAAGTTGCTGATTGCCATTGATATATAGAGAATAATATCCAAGCCACTTTGTCAATACGATTTTTTGATATTTGGTTTGTTTCTCAAAGACTATTTTATCCTTATATTTTTTTTGCTCACCATATCGTATTACCGGTTTGGCAAAGACCATTCCAAGTAATAATACAACTCCAATAATAGCATATAATATTGCTAAAGTCTTTCTCCATTTTGGATTAACAAATTCCTTCATCACCACAAACAACCAAAATGAAACTATAAAATTTAACATCCCCAAAGCAAAAGGGGTATAAGTTAAACCCAAATAAGGTAATCCTATGAAAGCAAAAAACAATCCTCCGATCAAAGATCCGTAATAATCTTTTTCCAAAATATTTGAAATATTGGTTTTTAATACTTCAAATTCATCATTTATTCTAGTAGCAAAGGGTATTTCCAACCCAATTAGTAAACCTATAAAAATAGACATTAAGTAAATAATAATCCAAGAGTTATCTGTATAACCAAATATCACATAAGATACGACAGCAACAAAAGAAACACAAACAGACAGGATTAATTCGGTTATAATAAAGTATTCGATTATATATTTTTCAAACGATTTGCTCAATCTGCTACCCAAACCCATTGAAAACAGCATAATTGAAACAATCAAAGTAAATTGTAAAATAGCATTTCCAATGAAATAAGATGCTAAAGTAGATAATATATACTCAGCTACAATACCACTAATACCTGTCGCAAACAATCCAATTTTCAAAACTCTCGAATAGTGCTTGTTTTTATCCAATTTCACATTGATTTTTTTTATTCAAGTAGAACAAAAATATTATTTTCCAAATCCACCAGACCTTCCTCTTGTTCTTGAAGAACCTCCAAATCTCGATGAACTTCTTGTGACTTTTCGTTTAGAATAGGTTTTGCCCCATGTACTACTTGTAGCTCTCCTTTTGTAAAAATTTGATCTTTTTACCTTATTGTATTGACTTTTGGTTCCGTAAATATTATTACCCATTCCATAGTAGGGAGTTCTCCCTCTAGCCGAATTTGCATAGTTATTGTAGACACGCATAGGAGTAGGTCGTGAAAACATCCAATACATCAAAAAAAAACTTGAACTATTCCTATAGACCCAATGCCGTTTTTGATGATTGGTTGAAGTAGAATCTATTTGCCAATCACCGTATTTTTTATTACCTACAGCCCAATCAAAACCAACAGGTTTTGCTATAGCGCTAAATTTGCCATCATGATTTGATACTATCTCCATCCCCAAATCATTTTCGTGCTTCATGAAAAATTCTTCACTTACATTCTGCCAATCTGTAGAATCAACATCCAAACGCTCTTGCTTTGGCTTTAGAATAACATATTTGTGTCTGTAAATAATATTTTTTTCGTCTTCTGTAACATCCATATCATTTAATACAATGGAAAAATCTTGTCCTTTAAGTTCTGAAATTATTTTCTGAGTAGGCTCATTTAATACTTTTAAAGGTTGTTTTTCTGAACTGCAACCCAATAAAATAATAATTGCAAGTAAAGAAAAGAATAGGAATATTGTATTTTTAGTTTTCATGTCACTTGATTTATAATTAAATATTATTTAGTTTTTCTTATTTTTTTTATCGATTTAGGTGAAATTTCTTCACCTGAAAAAAATTCTAATGAGCCATCTTCCCACTGCTCCACAGCAACAAAAAACTCGCCATCAACAAAAGTGAAACAAGTCAGTTTTTCCGATTCATGGTTGGTAATATTATTATAGATTCCCTCTTCAATACTGTCCAGAATATAACTTTGATTTTTGTAATCCAATTCGCCCAATATGTCTTCTCCTTCAAAATCACTTTCTGTCAGTTCAGGACTTATGTCTTTTTTGTCTACTTCAACACTAAAATTGCAAATTATCTCTCCATCATCCTTTTCTACTTCCAAATAAGCTTCTTTGCCATAACCATTAAGTTTATATTCTGTAGTTCGTTCATCAACTCCCCATTTATAGTTATGTATTTCGACCACCTCCCAAACGACATTGTTGTAATCAAAAAAATAACCTCTACCTAATTCAAACAGCGAAAACTTTTCTTTTCCAAATAATTTTCCAAACATGATTTATACATTTACTTTTGTGATGGTTCTGACCGAACCTCTGGTGATTTTTTTAATTTTTACCTCAGCTGCCTTTAATTTGCTGCTTAAGTAATTTATCCCTTCTTGCACCTCATACTTTTGATAAGTAAAAAAATCTAGTGCTACATAATTGTACTCCGGCCAAGTATGAATCGAAATATGACTTTCTTTAATCACAACAACTCCACTTACTCCGATAGGTGAAAAATGATGAATAGTACTATTTACGACAGTCAGACCAATAATCTCTGTTACTTCCAAAAGCAGCTTCTCAACTAATACTTTATCATTAATTAATACCGCCGGACAACCGTATAGCTCTACAAGAGTTTGGTTACCTAAATATGAATTTGGCTCTTCGTTTGGCATTTAACACTTTTAATATCAGTCAAAGTTATAAAATTAATAATTTTAATAGTAATTTGAACTGATATTTTTTTACTTCTCTTTCATTTTTTCAAAATAGATTTTTGCTTCCTTGTTCTTACTATAATCTGAGGCTTGCAAATTTCTTGTTTTCTCATGATTTTTTTTCATTCAAAATGATTCTATCTGTGTAGTTACATATCGATTATTTCTGACCAATGCATTATTTTAAAATCACTAAAATCTTTTAATTGATGTCTACAACTAAATCCTGAAGCCAAGATTGTACTGCCTTTTGGAATATTATCAAGATCCGGTTTAAGTTCTGTATCAAATATTTTTTTTGAAAGATCGTAATGCTCTTTTTCAAAACCAAAAGCACCGGCCATACCACAGCATCCTACATCCAATATTTCATAAGAGCCTTCTGTATTTTTAAATATATTTTCAAGATGTTCCATTCCCTCCAAGGCTTTTTGATGACAATGTCCGTGTAATATATGATTATTGAGCTTTGACTTGAATTTTTCTTTAATATAGCCTTTATTTATTTGTTCTGATAAAAATCTTTCGATAGATATTACACTACTTTTTAGCATTTTTGATTTAAATTCATCATCAATTAAATCCGGTAAATCTTCTATTAGGGCTGAATAGGAACCGGGTTCTATTACAATAATAGGTATTTCTTTTTCTATATACGGCGTGAATATTTTAATAATTTTATTGCTATATTTTTTTGCTTTTCTAAGAAACCCATTTGAAATAAGTGGTCTTTTACTACCCCCTGTATCCACTAGTTTTACTTGAAAATCAAGTTTATTTAGAATATTTATAACTGCTATTCCTATTTCCGGTTCATGATAATTGGTATAAGTATCTGCAAATAACACTACTTCAGCACCTGTTGCAGTAGAATTAAATTTGTTTTTATACCATTTTTTTAAAGAGTATTTAGCATAAAAAGGTAAAATTCTGCGAGCATCAATTTTAGCAATCTTTTCAAGAGTTATTCTAAAAATTTTTGTTTTGATGATGCTATTAATAATATTAGCAAAAACTCCGGAAAAAGTTTTTGACATAGTATCACTCATTATGATAAAAAATTCTCTTATTCCGTATCCTCTTTTATCATAATGCTTTTGTAAAATTTCACTTTTTAATTTTGCTACATCAACATTACTAGGGCATTCTGTTTTACAGGATTTGCAAGAAACACATAGTTCAAGAGCTTCCCAAAGTTCATTGTTGGTTAAATCTCCTTCTCCTAATTCTCCTGAAATGGTTAATCTTAAGGCATTGGCTCTTCCCCTTGTTGAGTTTTTTTCATCTAAAGTTGCTTTATATGTAGGACACATAACACCTCCGCTTACTCTGTGACAAACACCCACGCCGTTACACATATTTATAAGTGTAGAGAAACCTTCTTCTTTTCTGTAGTGATACAAGGTATCAACATATTTTTCTTTATAGCTATCGCCATATCTTAGGTTTTTATCTATTGGAAACGGGTCAACAATTTTTCCGGGATTCATAAGACCCTCCGGATCAAAGGCAGTTTTTAATTTTTTGAAATCATTATATATTTTTTCACCGTAAAATTTTGGAATACCATAACTTCTTGAAATTCCGTCACCATGTTCTCCTGACCATGATCCCTTATATTGTATTACTTTATCGAGAGCATATTCTGAAATATTTTTCATTTTTTCAATATCGGTTTGGGATTTTAGATTCAAAACCGGTCTTATATGAAGAACCCCTACACTAGCGTGAGCATAAAGAATAACTTTAGTGTTAATATTATTACAAAACGATAATATTTCATCGACATATTTTGGAAGATGAGGTATGGGAATGCAAAGGTCTTCTATGAAAGGAATAGCCTTTTCATCGGTTTTTACACTAAGAAGAAGTCCTAGACCTTGTTTTCTAACTTCCCAAACATTATTAAATGTTTCATCGTCCATTGTATAAAACGGATAGGCATATCCCCTATTTATTTTCTTGAGATTATTTAATAATTTTTCGTGTTTATTTTTTAGTTCGTCATAATTTTCGCCAAAAAATTCAACAATTAATAATGCTCCTGGACTGCCTTGTATAAAATTAGATATAGGCTTTGTAGAAGGATTGTTTTTTGCAATATTGATAACATTATCATCCAATAATTCAATGGCTGAAGGACTGTGTTTTAATATATAGCTAACAGTCGAAATGGCTTCAAGCCTGTCTTTGAAGTGAACTACAGTGATAGAACGTTTTGTAGGTAAGTTAATAAGATTTAATTTTAATTCCAGAATAGTAGCCAATGTTCCTTCGCTTCCACTGATAAGTTTTGCCATATTCCACGGTTTATTATCGACAAATTCATCTAGGCTGTATCCCGTAACCCTACGCATAACTTTAGGATAGCGATTTAATATTTCTTGTTCATCTTCTTCTATTATTTCAATCAAAGTCTTGTAAATTTTTCCTTCGATGTTATCTTTTTTAGATTTGAGTAAGGCAATATTTCTATCTGTTTCGCCAAAAGAAACAACTTCACCATTTGCTAATGCCACTTTTACTTCAAGTATATGGTCAATAGCTTTACCAAAAACCAAACTTCTTGAACCGGAAGAATTATTAGCGACGACACCGCCAATATTTGCGCGGTTAATAGTAGCTTCATCGGGAGCATAAAGCAAGTCAAAAGGTTTTAAATAAGTATTTAGTTCACTATGTACAAGACCGGGTTGAACCCTTATCCATTTTTCTTTTTCATTAAATTCAAGTATCTTGTTCATATATTTTGAAAAGTCCATTACAATAGATTCACCTACAGTTTGTCCTGCTAAACTGGTTCCACCTCCCCTCGGTAAAAGACTAATTTTATTATTATAGGCTGTTTTAATTGTTGTCAGAACATCCTGTTCGTCTAGTGGTAAAACCACGAGTTTTGGCTTTATTTTATATATACTTGCATCAGTCGAATAAATACCGAGATTTAGTTCATCAGAATATACATCTCCTCTGATATTTTGCTTTAGATATTTAATAACTTTTTGCATAATGTTGACGTGGTTTATTTATAAAAAAAGGCAAGTTACTAATAAATATTTTGTAGTTAAATAAGAAATATATTTTTGTTGGCTAATTTAAATTAATTTTGACTATAAAGAAGATATTTGCGATGGCTTTGGGATAAGTTATAAACCGGAAACTCCCAAAAAAAAGATTTAGCATTCTCATAACAGTATATCTTTTAGGAATAGAATTAAGTTCCGAAAAGCACTATATTATCGGGGTTGAATCGGTGAAAAAATAAGTTATAACAGAAAACTCAAAGTCAAGAAAATCGTTCTGAGTTTCTATACTTTTTTAACGATATTATCCTTTAGTTGGTATTTTTCTTTACTTTCAGGACAAGTAGCAAACCCATTTTCATCAAAAATTAATCTGTGACCATATTCACTCATCCACCCTATTTGTTTTGCAGGATTACCTACTACTAAAGCATAGGCAGGAATAGTTTTAGTAACAACAGAACCAGCGCCAATAAATGCATATTTTCCAATATCGTGACCGCAAACTATCGTTGCATTTGCACCGATACTAGCACCTTTTTCAACAGTAGTCTTTGAGTATTGTCCTCTTCTGTTTACACCACTTCTTGGGTTTGTTACGTTGGTGAATACCATAGATGGTCCGAGAAAGACATCGTCTTCACAAATCACTCCGGTATAAATTGATATATTGTTTTGAACTTTAACATTGTTACCGAGTACGACATCAGAAGCAACAAAAACATTTTGGCCTAGATTACATTTTTTTCCTAATTTTGCATTAGACATAATATGGCAAAAATGCCAGATACTTGACCCTTCACCTATTATAGCCCCTTCATCAATTATTGCAGTTTCGTGTGCAAAGTATTTTTTATTTTTATTCATAATTTTTATTTTTTACAATAAACTTTTAAATCTTGGTCTTTTTGGAGTGATATCACCCAACCTTTCTTTCTTTTTATCTTCGTATGCAGAAAAGTTGCCTTCAAAAAACACTTGTTTTCCCTCATCTTCAAATGCAAGAATATGAGTTGCCAATCTATCAATAAACCATCTATCGTGAGAAACAATAAGTGCACAACCGGCAAAATTTTCTATAGCTTCTTCTAATGCCCTAAGGGTATTTACATCAATATCATTGGTGGGCTCATCAAGCAATATAACATTAGCACCTTGTTTTAAAGTCATCGCCAGATGCAACCTGTTTCTTTCCCCCCCTGATAAAACTCCTATTTTCTTTTGTTGATCAGCTCCATTGAAGTTAAATCTACTCAAGTAAGCTCTTGCATTTATTTCTTTATTGCCTATAACAATAAATTCGCTACCCTGACTTATTACTTCATAAACTGTTTTTTCAGGCAAAAGATCTTTGTGGGATTGGTCTACATAAGCAAGTTGAACAGTTTCGCCTATTCTAATACTGCCCTTATCAGCAGTTTCTTCTCCCATTATCATTCTGAAAAGAGTTGATTTTCCAACTCCATTAGGTCCAATAATACCAACAATAGCATTTTTTGGAACATTGAAAGAAAGGTTTTCGATTAGAAGTTTGTCTTCAAAGCCCTTATTTACACTATCAAGTTCTATTACTACATCACCTAATCTTGCTCCCGGTGGTATGTATAATTCAAGTTTTGCTTCTTTTTCTTTGACTTCTGCATTGCTCATGGTCTCGTATGCATTCAATCTGGCTTTACCTTTAGCTTGTTTTGCTTTAGGAGCCATTCTAGTCCATTCCAATTCTCTTTTTAGTATTTTTTGCCTTTTGGATTCAGCTTTTTCTTCATTTGCTAATCTATTTGCTTTTTGTTCAAGCCAAGAGCTGTAATTACCTTCCCAGGGTATGCCTTCTCCTCTATCCAATTCAAGAATCCAACCTGCAACGTTATCTAGAAAATATCTATCATGAGTTACAGCTATTACCGTACCGGGAAATGATTTTAAAAACTGTTCTAACCAATGTACACTTTCCGCATCTAAGTGATTGGTAGGTTCATCTAGAAGCAAAATATCAGGTTTACTCAATAAAAGTCTTGCTAGGGCGACCCTTCTTCTTTCACCTCCTGACAAAACAGATACTTTTGCATCATCCGGAGGGCAACGCAATGCATCCATTGCGAGTTCAAGTGTGTGATCCAATTCCCAAGCATTAAAGTGATCCATTTTTTCCAATAATTCTCCTTGTTCTTCAATGATTTTCATCATTTCATCATCACTCATTGGTTCAGCAAGTTTAGCAGATATTGCTTCATACTCGTTGACCACATCCACGATATGTTGTACCCCTTCTTGTACAATTTCTTTTACAGTTTTACTTTCATCTAGTTTTGGTTCTTGTTCAAGATAACCGATTTTATATTCTTTGTCAAATGTTACTTTACCTTGAAAATCGTCGTCTAAACCCGCTATAATTTTAAGTAAACTTGTTTTACCGGAGCCATTTAGTCCCAGAACTCCAATTTTTGCACCATAAAAAAAAGATAACCAAATATTTTTTAATACTTGTTTATTTGGCGGAAAGATTTTAGATACACCTTCCATTGCAAAAATTACTTTATTGTCTGCCATATTTTACTTTTTTTTGCAAAAGTAATCAAAAAAATGAGATATTACTTCTATAAATATTCATCCATGGATTTTATTTTCATATCATCAATGCCTAATGTGGTAAAAGCCGTAATAAATGCACTTGCCAATCTGGCATTTGTTAACAAAGGAATGTTTAAATCAATGGCGGTTCTTCGTATTGTGTAATCATTGTTCAGTTCATTTTTTGAAAGGTTTTTAGGAATATTAATAACAAAGTCTACTTTATTTTCTTTCAAAAGATTAATGCTGTTAATACCTGATTTATCATCAGGCCACGTTGCAGTTGTCGCTTTTATATTGTGCTTTTTTAGAAAATCAACAGAACCCTTTGTTCCATATAAATCTAAACCAAATTCCTTCATCATCTTACAAGATTTTAATAATTCAACTTTAGATTTTATATCCCCACTTGAAATTAAAACACCTTTTGTTGGGATTTTGTATCCCACAGAAAGCATTGCTTTAAGAATTGCTTCATAATAATCATCACCTATACAACCTACTTCACCGGTTGAAGACATATCAACACCGAGTACCGGATCAGCCTTACTTAATCTTGAAAAAGAAAATTGAGATGCTTTTATTCCAATATGATCAATATCAAATATTGATTTATTTGGCTTATCCACATTTTGTCCTAGCATTATTTTTGTAGCCGCTGCTATAAAGTTTTCATTCAAAACCTTAGAAACAAAAGGAAAGCTTCGAGATGCTCTAAGATTGCACTCAATAACTTTTATCTTGTTATCCTTAGCAAGAAATTGTATATTGAATGGTCCGGAAATATTTAACTCCTCAGCTATTTGTTTTGATATTTTTTTTATCCTTCTAATCGTCTCAAAATATACTTTTTGAGGAGGAAAGACAAGTGTTGCATCACCGGAATGGACTCCAGCAAATTCGATGTGTTCAGAAATTGCATACAATTTCACTTCACCTTTGTCAGCAACAGCATCAAACTCTATTTCTTTTGCATATTCAATAAACTCAGATACTACAACCGGATGTTTTTTTGATACCTTAGTTGCTAAATTAAGAAAATGTTCAAGTTCATCTTTGTTTGAAACAACATTCATTGCTGCTCCGGACAAAACATAAGAAGGTCTTATAAGTAAGGGAAAACCTACTTTTTCAACAAATCTATTTATATACTCGTAACTAGTTAACTCTCTCCATTCCGGTTGATCTATTTCTAATTTATCAAGCATTGAAGAAAATTTATTTCTATCTTCTGCTCTATCAATTGATTTAGGGGAAGTACCTAAAATATTTACCCCTTCATCGTATAATCTATTGGCGAGATTATTAGGTATTTGACCACCAACAGATACAATTACGCCCATAGATTTTTCAAAGTCATTAATATCCAAAACTCTCTCAAATGTAAGTTCGTCAAAGTATAGTCTATCACAAATATCATAGTCAGTGCTTACTGTTTCAGGATTGTAATTAATCATGATTGAACGATACCCTTCGTTTTTTATCGTTGTAAGCGCATTAACACTACTCCAATCAAATTCAACACTGCTACCTATTCTATACGCTCCTGATCCCAATACAATAATTGATTTATCATCATTTTCAAACTCCAAATCAGATGAAGTTCCGTGGTATGTAAGATACAAATAATTGGTGCTAGCAGGGTATTCTGCAGCCAAAGTATCAATTTGTTTTACTACTGGAATTACACCTATTTTTTTTCTGTAATTTCTAACTTTAAGTAAATCAATTTCTATGTTATCGTCCTTACTTTTCAAAACGGTTCTTGCGATTTGAAAGTCAGAGAATCCTGCTTTTTTAGTCGTATAAAGTAACTCATTATCCAGATCTGATAGTGAGCTTTTTTCTTGCAAGAGTTGTTCAATTTCTAAGATATTATAAAGTTTATCCAAAAACCAAATGTCTATGCCTGTTAATTTATTTAATTCTTTGACACTTATTCCCTGTTTTAAGGCGTTGGCAATAAAAAATATTCGTTTATCTGTAGGCTGAGTTAGAGCTTTTTTAATGTCGCCAACAATTAATTCCTTGTTTGCCGTAAATCCATGCATTCCCTGACCAATCATCCTCAACCCTTTTTGGATAACCTCTTCAAAACTTCTGCCAATAGCCATTATTTCTCCAACACTTTTCATTGAAGAACCTATTTCACTAGAGACTCCATTGAATTTTCCAAGATCCCATCGGGGTATTTTACATACTATATAATCCAAGGCTGGTTCAAAAAAAGCAGTTGTTGTTTTAGTAACAGAGTTTTTTAATTGATGTAATCCATATCCTAAACCTAGTTTGGCAGCGACAAAAGCTAGAGGGTATCCTGTTGCTTTTGATGCAAGAGCAGAAGATCGTGATAGCCTCGCGTTTACTTCAATGACTCTATAATCTTCTGAATTTGGATCAAGTGCATACTGTACATTGCATTCACCAACTATACCGATATTTCTTATTATTTTTATAGCGAGTTCCCTTAGTTTATGATATTCTGAATTGCTCAATGTTTGAGATGGTGCAACTACAATGCTCTCGCCTGTGTGTATACCCAAAGGGTCAAAGTTTTCCATATTACAAACAGTAATACAATTGTCAAAACGGTCTCTAACAACTTCATATTCTACTTCTTTCCATCCTTTTAATGATTCTTCTACAAGAACCTGCGATGAAAACGAAAATGCATTTTCGGCAAGTTTTAATAATTCATTATCATTATTGCAAAATCCACTTCCTTGTCCACCAAGTGTGTATGCAGCCCGAAGAATGACAGGATATCCAATATTATGGGCAGCGTTTAATGCTTCTTTAAGATTGTTTGTTGCTAAAGATTTTGGAGTTTTAACATCTATTGATTTTAATCTGTCAGCAAATAATTTGCGATCTTCTGTTTCTTTTATCGCCTCAATCGATGTTCCTAAAACATCAACATTATAAGTATCAAAGACACCAAGATCATTCAATTCAATACCACAATTTAAAGCGGTTTGACCACCAAAAGAAAGTAGTATACCTTCCGGCCTCTCTTTTTCAATTACTTTAGTAACAAAATCTGCAGTAATGGGAAGAAAATATATTTTATCAGCATAATTTTCAGAAGTTTGAACGGTTGCGATATTTGGATTAATCAGAATTGTAAATATCCCCTCTTGTTTTAGAGCCTTTAAGGCTTGTGTACCTGAATAATCAAATTCTCCTGCTTCACCTATTTTTAATGCTCCTGAACCTAGTATTAAAACTTTTTTTATCCTATTTATTTTTGAAGTCATTTTTGTTGAGTATTTTGTTTGTTTTTACCAAGGAAATAAAATCATCAAAAAGAAATTCTGTATCTGTTGGTCCACCATAAGCTTCCGGATGAAATTGAGTGGAAAAAAATGGTTTTGATTTGTGTTTGAACCCCTCATTGGAGTTATCATTTAGGTTGATGAAGTTGGGTATCCAATCCCCTTGTAATGATTCGTTATCTACGGCATAACCATGGTTTTGAGATGTAATATATGCCCGATTTGTATTTACTTCCAGTACCGGTTGATTGTGACTTCTATGTCCGTATTTTAGTTTGTATGTTTTTGCTCCGGAGGCTAAAGCCATTAATTGATTGCCTAAACAAATACCAAATATCGGAGTTTTATCTTCAAATGCTATTTTTAGATTTTCAATTGTAGTAAGGCATTGAACGGGATCTCCGGGACCATTGGAAATAAACAAACCGTCATAATCATCTTTGGTAAAATCGTAATCCCAAGGGACTCTGATTACTGTTGTATTTCTGTCTAAAAGATTTCTTATTATATTATTTTTTACACCACAATCGACTAACATTATCTTTATATCACCATTACCATAAACCTGTTTATCATTAACACTTACCTGATCGACAAGATTTTCTTTATTTGGGTTATAAAATGGAATGTCATTCTCTTCAATGATTATTTTTCCAAGCATTGACCCTTTTTCACGGATAATTTTTGTCAATTCCCTAGTGTCAATACCAAATATACCCGGTACTTTGTTATCAATCATCCAGTCATTTAAGCTTTTTCTTGCATTCCAGTGACTGTATTCTTTTGAATATTCAGAAATAACGAAACCGGTAATTTGTATTTTGTTGGATTCATAAAAACGAAGTATATTGTCTTTTTCACTACTATCAGGAACACCATAATTGCCAATCAATGGATATGTTGCTACAAGAATCTGACCTTTGTAAGAAGGATCTGTTAAACTTTCCGGATAACCGGTCATTGCTGTATTAAAGACGACTTCGCCTGCTTTTGAATGTTCATGTCCAAAACTTTTACCATTAAAAATAGTGCCATCTTCAAGAATTAATTTAGCATTTTTATTCATCTTTTATTTTTATAACTATTTTAATGTAATATTCAGATTGTTCCACATTATCTCACCACTAATGGTAAAATCAATATCTATCATAAAAAATCCATCTTCTAATTGCATTGGTATATCGTAGTTTAGTATTATTAAAGAATTCTTGTATTTTAAATTTTGCAATTCTTTGTTTGAATTCATGAATGCATTTTTTATCTTGGCATTTAATGTTTTTTCCAAACTATCCATTATCTTTTTCTGTATTGTTTTATGAAAAAGTTTTATAATTAAACTAGAACCAAAACCATCAAGTTTTATATCTACAAATCTTTGTCGAAGATTCAGGTATTTAGCTTTATTATCCCAAATTGGACGTGTTTTTATCAATAATTTACCTGCTTTATCTCCTGTAAAGTTAATATTTGCTCCCACCTTATCTGTGTCAAAAACAATATTAAGCTTTTTTATTTTAATATTGTTTCCTTTTATATTAAATATTCTAATAGATGAATCTTGAGTTGCATAAAAATCATCTACTAAATCTTGTGCCTCCCTTTCATTCAAAGATAGTGTAATTACTGCTTTTTGTTTAAATTTGTCATAGTAATCCCAACTGAATTTAGGGTAAACGGTATCATTTATGTTCAAATCATCTAAGTGGATAATATCATTATTAAATTTTATACCCAACGCTCCTTTAATTGTATTTTCATTTGTAACAAAGGGAGAAAGACTAATTATATTAGGAATTATTTTTAATCCAAAATTACTTAGACTATCAAACTTAAAAGGAGAAGAAAAATGATTTGATATTGAATCAATAGGTTCTCTTAATAAATCACTTTTAGCTATAGTTGAGTCTATTTGATTCATCCAATCCGATTGTTTGTAGTCTATATACTGTTCAATAATATCAGGAGCATTAAAATTAATACCTATTAGTTTTATTTCAGGCTTCCGTATCCAATTGTATTCTACTAGAGACGTTTTAGTCTTTAATCTCCAGTCTTCATCAATGTCAATTTGAGAATAAATATCCAATTCTATTTCACCATTACCGGAGGCGATAGACAAAGCCCCTATTGTTTTATCCAGTTCAATGTTTACAGAAATAACTAGATTTATATTTTTACCGTCAAGGTATATTTTTGATATACTTCCTTTGGTTATTTTTATACTAACCGGTAAATCACTATCTTTTTCTAGTAAAGTATCGGGTAATAATGAATCTATTAAGCCAATTAATTCATCAGATTTAAATTCAAAAGGTATTTTTAATATACTTTCTCTATTCATTTTATTATATGGAGTTACGGATTGTTTTCTTGTTGATCTGCACGAATAGAAGAGCAACATTAGCACAACCCAGCTTAAAATGTATTTTGACATTAATTATTTATTGAATACATAATGTGCCAAAAGTACGAAAGAAATATTAAAGTACGAAGGTACAGATTTAAAAAAGAACTAAAAACTTTTTTAAATTCAGAACAACTGACCGAATACTAACAAAATATTTAAGAATGAACTCTTTTTTGATAGAATTGAAAATTGAAAATACAAAACCGGCTTTGAAGTCATGCTAGCACATGCTTTCAATTCCTGACTTGCATCATAAATAGCAAAAAAATAAAAAGTACGTGTTTATTTTGTGAAAACTGTATATGCGAATGTCTTAAAAAAACAGACTATCGTTTTTTTATATCTTTAATATCTATTTGGGGTAATTGTCCCCAACAATTAAAGCCATGATTTCCTGTCAAATTGTATTTTAATAGTATCTCCAAACTATCAAACCTAAATATAGAATCAATTAGCGTTTTTGGTTCATAGAGTGTATCTTGAACGATAACCACCCATCCACATCCATCTACTGAAGGAGAACCATCATTTTTAACAATAGCTTCTTTCCATTGTGAATTTTCTTGTGTTTCTTTGGTACAAGAAAATGATAAAGTAGAGATCAATACAATAAAAATTATTTGAAGGAAATAATATTTTGAATTTTTCATACAGCAATAAATTTAGTTTAAGATTTTTGCGTCTTTATAGACAGACACTATGTAGACGAATACAACAACCAAAAGGTTGGTTAATTCGTCCAATTTTATAGAAAAAGGACTGTCCGATTATCGAACAGTCCTTAATATTATAAATTCAAATTTCTATTAAACCTATAGTGATTTTGCTGCTTCAAGTTGATTCCACTTCTTCTCCAAATCTTGTGTAGCCAAATCAAGAAGCAATTTACCTCTTTCAGGATCTTGCTTAGCAACTCTATTAAACCTGCCTTCCAAGTACATGAAATCTTCAAGTGGTCTTGAAGGGGGCTTACTATCAAGTTTAAATCTCTTGCCCTGTGCATTGCGAGGATTAAATCTGTATAATGGCCAATATCCGGTTTCTATTGCTGCTTTTTGATGTGTTGCTGCATCTCCCATATCGTACCCATGTTCGATACAGTGTGAGTAAGCAATAATAATTGATACGCCATCAAATGCTTCTGCTTCTCTTATCGCTTTAAGTGTTTGAGCATCCTTAGCTCCCATT
>Ga0256833_1000043_pt1 | contig 93617 bp, 89 predicted proteins | sample 356284metaG_FD_190535 | JGI IMG/M metagenome (GOLD analysis project Ga0256833, IMG submission 190535) | Hydrothermal vent microbial communities from Mid Atlantic Ridge, Atlantic Ocean - 356-284 | ecosystem: Environmental > Aquatic > Marine > Hydrothermal vents | place: Atlantic Ocean: Mid... | reverse complement strand
AATGTCTGCAAGAGGATAGTCTACAAAAAGGACATCATTGACAACCTTTATGTTTGTCCTCACTGCGGGTTCCACTTCAGGCTGACGGCGAGGAAAAGGCTGGAGCTTCTGTTTGATGAAGGGGAATACCAGGAGCTCTTTGACAATTTACTTTCCGAAGATCCTTTGGGATTTGTGGACAGAAAGCCCTATCCCCAGAGAATCGCCGAGAGCACGGAAAAAACCGGAGAGAAGGAAGCGGTGGTGGTGGCCCGGGGGAACATGGGAGGGATACCGGTAATAGCCGCAGTAATGGAATACTATTTCATAGGGGGATCCATGGGCTCGGTGGTGGGGGAAAAAATAACCCGGGCGGTGGAAACCGCCCTGAAGGAAAAACTTCCTTTAATTATAGTATCTGCCTCCGGGGGAGCCAGGATGATGGAGGGAATTTACTCCCTCATGCAGATGGCCAAGATATCCGCCGCCCTTAAAAAGCTCCATCAGGCCGGGCTTCCCTATATCTCGGTGTTTACGGACCCCACCACTGGAGGGGTCACCGCCAGCTACGCCATGCTGGGGGATGTCAACATTGCGGAGCCCCAGGCTTTAATAGGCTTTGCTGGTCCCCGGGTTATAGAGCAAACCATAAGACAGAAGCTTCCCGAGGGATTCCAGAGGTCCGAATTTCTTCTGGAACACGGAATGCTGGACATGGTGGTCCACCGCAGGGAACTCAAGGACACCATAGTCCGCATATTGCGCCTCTTCCTCAACCGGCCCAGTTGAACTACAGGCAAGCCCTATCCTATTTAGAGTACCTGCAGAACTTCAGGGTAAAACTTGGTCTGGAAAGGATAAGGCTTTTGGTTAAGGAACTGGGCTTCCCCAACAGGGAGTTTTTCTATGTAATAATAGCTGGAACCAACGGAAAGGGCTCTGTGGGAGCCTTTCTATCCTCCATACTTTCTCGCCGATACAGGGTGGGTTTCAACTCCTCACCTCACCTCATCACTCCCCGGGAGAGAATAAGGATCAACGGGGAAGCCCTGAGCGAGGAAAAATTCGCATATTACATTGGGGAGGTGGCCAGGGCCTCCGAAAAAATAAACGGCCTTTTTCCGCATCCGGTTACATATTTTGAAACTCTAACCGCCGCCGCCATGCTGGCCTTTAAGCAGGAGAAGGTGGAGGTAGGGATATTTGAGGTGGGAATGGGGGGGAGGCTGGACGCCACCAACGCCTATCCGGCAAATCTCAGCGTAATCACAGAAATCGGTCTGGACCACACTGGACATCTGGGAAGAACCGAAGAGGAGATAGCCAGGGAAAAATCCTTCGTTATCCAGGGGGGAGTATCAGTTATAGGAACCCGCAAGGAAAACCTCCAGCAAATTTTCTTGAGGAGGGCGGAGGAAACCGGCTCAAGGGCAAGGCTCGTTTTCCAGGGGCAGAACTTCAGGGAAATGGGCCCGGGCGAGTATTTGTACTCTTCCTATAGGCTGAAGCCTTCCCTGGCTGGTCCCCATCAGGGCAGAAACGCTGCCATAGCCGCAGCGGCAGCGGAGGAAATTTCCCGCCTCGGCTTTCCCGTAAGCAAGGAGGAAATAGAAGAAGGGGTAAGTTCCGCCTTCTGGCCAGGAAGGCTGGAGAGGATAGGGAATATAGTTTTAGACGGCATGCACAACTGCCACGCTTCCCTCTCCGTGAGGGAGTACCTCCAGCAGAACGGACCGTGGAATACGCTTGTATTCGGCCTCCTCAGGGATAAAGATTATCTTTGTATGGGAAAAAATATATTTCCCTTCTTCAAAAATATAGTTCTTACCGAAGCCCCTTCCCACCGCCGCCTGCCAGCCCATCAGCTGATTCCTCTGGCCTCCCGTTACGGAAGGGTTCTGGTGAGAAGGTCCCCTCCCGAAGCCCTGCAGGAGGCCCGGAGTATAAGTCAGGGTAAAATACTGGTAGCGGGGTCCCTTTACATTGTGGGTAAAATAAGGGAGAGGTTAATGGAAGAGGGCCTGGTTGCCGGACTATGAAGAATGTATTTTCCCTTACCCATTCCCAGCTCAGGGAGCTGATTAGTTCCTGGGGATACCCTGCCTATCAGGCGGACAACCTTTTCCGATGGCTCTATGGAAAAAGAACAAAAAGCTTCCAGCTCATGACCAACCTCCCCAAATCCTTGAGGAAAAAATTGTCCCAGGAATTTTTCATAGGTTATCCTGAGGTTCTGGAGCTCAGGGAGGGAAGGGACGGGACGAAAAAATACCTCCTGGGCCTGGAGGACGGGGAGGCGGTGGAGGCCGTACGGATTCCGGAAAGGGGGCACACCACCTTCTGTCTATCCTCCCAGGTGGGCTGCAGGATGGGCTGCAAATTCTGCGCCACCTCCACCATGGGCCTCAGGAGGAATCTAAATTTCTGGGAAATTACCGGTCAGGTTCTCAGGCTTATGGAGGAAACCGAGGGAAGGGTAAACATAGTTCTCATGGGTATGGGAGAGCCCCTGGACAACTGGGAAAATGTGGCCGCTGCCATAGAGATACTCAAAGAATGGATGGGCTTCTCCCCCAGGAGAATAACCCTCTCCACCGTGGGCCTCCTTCCCAGGTTAAAGGAAGCCCTGCTCCGGTTTCCAAACCTGCGGGTTGCCCTTTCTCTGAACTTTCCCGACGACGAAAGAAGGAGTAAGTTCATGCCGGTAAACAGGAAATTCCCTGTGGAGGAAATAATAAAAACCATCGGGGAATTGCCCATAAAAAAAAGGGAGAGGGTAACTATAGAATATGTCCTGATAAAGGGGATAAACGACTCCCCCGCCGACGCCCGCAGGTTGGGAAGGCTGCTTCGGGGCCTGCGGGTTAAGATAAACCTCATCCCGTACAACGAAAACGAAATTTTTCCATGGAGAAGGCCCGAGGACGAAAGGACCGAAACCTTTGCCTCGGTGCTGAGGGAAATGGGGTTTTCGGTTTTTGTGAGATACAGCAAAGGAAATGAAATCAAGGCAGCCTGTGGACAGCTTAGAACTTCGTGGGGTAAGGGTTCATAACCTACGGGGAATAGACCTTTCCCTTCCCCACGGCAGGATAATAGTCATTACCGGAGTTAGCGGCTCCGGAAAGAGCTCCTTGGCCTTTGACACCATCTACGCCGAGGGCTACCGCAGATACGCCGAAACCCTATCCGCCTATGTGCGTCAGTTTCTGGAAAGGATGGAAAGGCCCCAGGCGGACTCCATTGAGGGGATTGGCCCATCGGTAGCCATAACCCAGATGCAGGGCCCCAAAAACCCCCGCTCCACCGTGGCCACGGTAACGGGAATTTACGATCTTTTGAGGCTGCTCTTCGCAAAAAAAGGGGTGCAGCACTGCGTAAAATGTGGAAGGCAGGTGAAGGAATACACCGCCGGAGAGGTCTGGAAGAAACTGCTGAGGCTCAGGGGACAGAGGGTGCTTATTGGGTTCGAACCCCGTCTTTCGGAAAAACAGCTCAGGAAATTGGGGTTTACCAGAATAATAAGGGCTGGAAGGGCGATTTACTGGGAAGAAGCAGGGAAATTAAAGGAGGCGGACCTCATACTGGCTGACCGCTTCCTGGTGGAGGAGGAAGCGGAAGAAAGGGCCAGGGATGCCATATCCTGGTCCTTCCAGTACGGAGGGGGAAGGGTTTACATCTTAAGCGAAGGTGAAAAATTAATTTTCTCCCGGAAAAGGGAATGCCCCTACTGTCGCATTGAATACCCCGAGCTGGAGCCGTCCCTGTTTTCCTTCAACTCTCCCAAAGGAGCCTGCGAGAGGTGTTCCGGCATGGGAGAGGAGGCGGTGCTGGATTGGGATAAGATAATCCCTGACCCGACCCTGTCCCTGGAGGAGGGAGCCGTGGCCCCCTTCAATACCGAAAGCAACTACGACTACTGGATGGAAATGGTGGAAGAGGCCGGGATAAGGTCCGATGTTCCCTATGAAAGGCTCAGCCCCGAGGAAAAGGAATGGGTAAAGGAGGCGGTGGAAGAGTTTTTCTCATGGCTGGAGAGGAAAAAATACAAGGTCCAGGCCAGGGTGACCCTGGCCCGTTATCGGAAATACATACCCTGCCGCCTCTGTAAAGGAAGAAGACTCAATCCCACCGCCCTGTCAGTCCTCTATCGTGGAAAAAACATAGGGGAAATAACGGAAATGGATGTGGAGGAAGCCCTGGGCTTTTTCCAGAAAATAGAACCCGAGGACGAGGCCGAAGAAAGAATACTCCAGGAGCTTAAGGAAAAGCTGAGCTTTCTTAAAAGGGTAGGGTTGGGCTACATAACCCTGAATAGAATGAGCTTTACACTGAGCGGAGGGGAATGGGAGAGGGTATCCCTGGCCTCTGCCTTGGCGTCCTCCATAACCGGGGCCACCTATGTCTTGGATGAGCCTTCCATTGGCCTTCATCCCAGGGACATATCCCAACTTATGCAAACTCTGCACAGGCTCAGGGATATGGGAAATACCGTGGTGGTGGTGGAACACGACAGGGCGGTTATAGAAGGTGGGGACTGGGCTGTAGAGTTGGGTCCCGGAGCAGGGGAAAGGGGAGGAAGGGTTCTCTACGCAGGTCCGCTGGAAGGTCTGCGCCCTTCCGATACCCCCACCGGCAGGTACCTGAGGGGCGAGCTCCTTCTCCCGGAGGTAAAGGATAAATTCCAGGGGGAATGGATAATTCTAAAGGGGGCCAGGAAATTCAACCTCAAAAAAATAGATGCCTCCTTTAAATGGGGCAGCCTTAACTGCATAATAGGGGTATCCGGAGCGGGAAAGTCCACCCTCCTCTTTGAAGTTCTCTACAAAGCCATCGTCGGAGAGGAAAAACCGGGGAAATACTACGACCGGTTAATCCTCCCCCCTTCCTTCCGCCAGGCTGTTTTAGTTTCCCAGCATTCCATACCCCGCTCCCCCAGAGCCATCCCGGTAACCTTCATGAAGGCCTTTGACCCTATAAGAAGGGAGTTCGCTTCATCAAGGGAAGCCCGTAGGCTGGGCTTGAGTCCGGGGCATTTTTCCTTCAATTCCCCCTTGGGAAGGTGTCCGATATGTAAGGGTTCAGGATGGGTTAAAGTGGAGATGTACTTCATGGAGGATGTATATGTAAAATGCGATGCCTGCGATGGGAAAAGGTACCGGGAGGAGGTCTTAAAGGTAAGGCATAGAGGACTGAACATAGCGGATGTTCTGGAGCTTACCGTTTCCCAGGCCTTAGAGTTTTTCAATCAAAACGGAGAGGTTTTAAGGGCCCTTTACCCTCTGGTAGAGCTGGGCCTCGGATATTTAAAACTGGGTCAGCCCCTCTCCACCCTATCGGTGGGGGAGGCCCAGAGATTAAAATTGGCCCAGGCCTTCAGGGAAGGAAAGGGGGGAACTCTTTTCCTCATGGACGAACCCACCTCTGGCCTGCACGCCCAGGACATCGGGAAACTCCTGAAGGCCATTTCCAGGTTAATTGAGGAAGGAAACACATTTATAGTGATAGAGCACAACATGGACTTCGTTAAAAAATGCAGCTGGGTGCTGGAACTGGGACCTGAGGGTGGAGAAGCAGGGGGTTATCTCATTGCCAGCGGCTCCCCCGGGGAGTTAAAGCTCCTCTCCACACCTTCCTCCCCCTATCTCTGATCACCAGAGGATTACCCTGATTTTCACCGAAGAGCTGTCGCCTTCTTCCCCCTGGGCCAGGATCCTGTGGGGTCCCGGGGGCAGGGAAAACCTCACCGCTTCCCCGGAGGAGGAGGTCCCCAGGAATTTTCCGTCGCAAAACCAGTAAATTTTTCCCACACCTGAGATGGCCTGAAACACCAATCGGTCCGCCCCCCTTATGCCTGGGGAAAGGACATAGGTGGCCCCGGGCTGAGGGGAAAGAATTCTGAGTTTGGCCCCGGAGGGAAGGTAGCAGTCCGGGCCGAAGGAAGGGGGGTTCCCCTTTCCCAGAACCTCCCTCACCGCGGTAGGAAGTACTAAAAAACTCCTGCGAAGGGTTTCACCCTTTTCGTAGGTTTTAAAGGGACAGACCCTATGTCCGCTCTCCCTTTCCACCACGAATTCCCTGTGGAAAGGGCATTTCAAATAGGGATGAGAATTTTCAAGGACCAGAACTTCCTTCGTATGAGGACAGGCCGGGGAAGGGGGATATCCAGAGAAGGAGCATACCTTCTCAGGCACAAGCTCCCTCTTAGCTTCAGAAAACCACCCGTATCTTCCATCCCAACCCTTCCTTTCCAGGGCCCTGAATACATCAAACATCAGGGGTCCTGCGGCCTGGGCCCCCACGATTCCCGCAGCCCCCCTGGAGTCAAAATTTCCCACCCAGACGCCCACGGTGTACCTCCTGGAAAAACCCACTGCCCATGCGTCCCTTCTTCCCCAGGAGGTTCCGGTCTTCCAGTAAACAACAGAATCAGGGAAGGTGAAAAGCCTCAGGGAAGGAGCATCGGGCCTGCCTCTGCGTCCAAGGGCTTTGAGGGAGAGGTAAACGGCTCCAGCCCGGAAGAGCCTCTCTGAAGGGGTTTCTTCCCCTTTAACCATAAGAACCCTCCTGTAAAGACCTCCCCTGGCCAGGGAAGCGTAAAGGTTGGTGAGGTCCAGGAGCCTGACCTCCATGCCCCCTATGGCGGCGGAAAGACCGTAGAAGGAATCGGGCAAAGGCCCCTTTACCCCTCCCCTCTCCAGCCTCCTCAGAAAGTCCCAGTATCCCACCCTTCTGAGAAGGTAAACGAAGGGAAGGTTAAGGGAAAGGCTCAGGGCGTCTTCGGCCTTCACCAATCCCCTCCAGGAGGAATCAAAGTTCTTGGGGGAAAATCCCCCGAAGGACATGGGGGCATCGGGAAGGAGGCTCTGGGTGGTGATAACGCCCTTCTCCAGGGCCATTATGTAAATGAAGGGCTTTAAGGCAGAGCCAGGGGAACGAAAAATGTAAAAGCCCTTTATCTGTCCCCCGGGGGAATTCCAGTAATCCACGGAACCCACCGCGGCCTTCAGCTTCCCCGAGGAATTTTCTATTACCACCACCGCCGCCTGGGAAGCTCCCAGGTTTGAAAGCCTCCTCCGGTGAAGGCCCACCATTTTCTCCACCTTGCCCTGAACCTCCGCATCCACCGTGGAGCGGACGAAAACCCCGGACAACCTTTCCACGAGGAAATCACATAGGTGGGGAGCCTTCTTGGGAAAGGGCTTCCTGGTAGGCAGGGGCATTTTCAAACCCCGCTCAAGCTCCCGGGAGCCTATCAGTCCCCAACCCCACATTTTCCTGAGCAGGGTATCCCTCATGGCCTTCCTCTTTTCCCTGGGAAGGGAGGGAGCCCTGGGAAGGGTGAGAAGAAAGGCTATCTCGTGGGGAGCAAGTCTTCCAGGGGGTTTTCCAAAATAGGAAAGGGAGGCGGCGTATATCCCCTCCAGGTTTCCCCCGTAAGGGGCAAGGCTGAGGTAAAGTTCCAAAATAAGCTTCTTTTTGAGGAAGGTCTCTAAGGTCAGGGCAAACAGGGCTTCCTTTATCTTGCTAAGGATGTTTCTGGGGGAAGGCCTTATCAACCGGGCTAATTGCATGGTGAGGGTGGAGGCGCCGGAGACCACCCTCCCCTCCCTGATGTTCTGCCATAGGGCTCTGAGCACGGAAAAGGGGTTTATCCCTGGATGGTACCAGTAGAGGCGGTCTTCGCTCCTTATGAGGGCTTTTATAAAAAGGGGATCCACCTGAGAGAGGGAAACGGGAATTCTCCATTTTTCATCCTGGCTCAAATAAACCCGGAGGACCTCCCCTCTGGAGTCGTAAACCACCCTGGACCACGAAATCCGCCTTCCTCCGGAATTTATCCGACAAAAAATTAGGGCAAGGAGCCCTGAGAGAAGGATAAGTCTACCTTTTTTCCACAGCGAACCCATCGCTGTAAGTTCTGGCGTAATACCCCGGACCGTACATCAGGACCGCGGTGGCCGGGGGAAGGAAGAACTCTCCTGGGGTGACCGCCCGAACCATTATGTAGTACTTCCTCGGACGGGAAGAAATCTCCCCGAAAAGGACTACTTTATCGTCCCGGATGTCAATGTAATCCGGCTGGAAGGTATTCTGCACCGGGAGGTCACCCTGGTTTAACCTGGGGTTTTCCACCTCAAGTCCTGCGGGAAGGGGGAGCTCTACGGCGGCGTTGTCATAATAACCCTCGCCGGAGACCACCACCTCCATCAGGAGAAGGTCCCCTGCCTTGGCCTTCCTTACAGGGACTCCATCCAGGGTTAAGAACCTTCTGGTCAGAGTCAGGTGTCTGGCCTCGGCCTGGAAGGCACCGATGTCCTTTTTAAAGCCCCTCATCTTCAGGACCCAGAAAACGCTCCCCTGCCCCTGCACCTTCAAGAGAAGCTGACGGCGAGAAGGTCCTTTATCAAGGAGAAAGCTCTGGAGGAATTTTCCCTTCCGGGGCTGGAGCCTCTTTCCGTCCATTATGAGCACCGAGGAGAAATCCCGGGAAGGAGGATGAAGCTCAGCGTATTGGCTGGCGGCCAGAAGGGCCCAGGCCATCTCCTGGGTGGTGTAGAAATAACTTCTGGCGGAAAGCTCCTTCATAAGCCCCACCAGCTCCTCCTCCAGACCCGGCGCTTCTGGCTCTATCCATTCCTTCACCAAAAGGGTAATGGCCATGGCCTTCAGCCGGCTTCTGAAGTCTCCGAAAAGATAACGGCTCCTGGGAGGAGGAAGGTTCACAGCCCTGCGGAGCAAACGCTTTGCCTCCTCCTTCATACCTGCTTCGCTGAGGGCAGCGGAGATCCAGAGGAGGTCCAGGCGGTCCTTGAAACTTTCCGCAGCGCTTATAAGGCTGGACCTCAGCTCAGGGTCCCCCTGCACAAGTCCGGCCCGGGCCAAAACGAAATAGGAAAGACCGCGCTTTCCCTTCTTTTTCAGGTAATAATAAGCTCCCTTCAGGGAGGCCTCCGGCACATAGAATCCGGCCTCCTTGGCCTCTTGCAGAACGAAGGCCGCATATGCCGAAGCCCATTCCTCCGTCTCTTCCCCGCCGGGCCAGAAGGAGAAGCCTCCGGAATAGGTTTGCATGGAAAGTATCCTGAGAATCCCGTGGTTCACCATGTTGGAAACTTCGTTGGCGGTCAGGTCCGGAGCCAGCACCGGAAGGAATTCCCTGGCGCCGAGGACCGCCAGGGTGGAGGTGGAGGTTTGCTCTATGCAACCGTAGGGATAGGTCAGCAGGTAATCTAAGTGGGAAAGGGCAGAGAGGCCTGGATAAGGGGAAATCAGAATCTTGGCGGTGTGGCCCTGGAGAAGCCATCCGTCAAAGAGAGGCAAAAGGTTCACCTCAGCTGGAAGGGAAAGGCTCCGGAAGAGGTCCTGCTCTATCATGGGAAGGTTTGGCTTCAAGGGAATGGAGCGCTCATCTTCAAAGGCTCCGCCGTCCCAGCTTACCCTTATTCTAAGGGAAGCCTCGGAAAAACCCCGTTCAGCACTGGCCCTGACCCATACCACCTCTGTGCTTTTCGGCCTGAGGCTCAGATTTTCAGGGAAACCGGCGATGCGAAGCCCTGAGCCTTCAACGGCCAAGGATACCTTCTTTTCCTTTTCAGTGGTGTTTGCAAGGGTTATGGGGAACTGGAAGCTGTCCCCCCATGCCAGGAACCTGGGAAGGGTGGGCTGGACCACCACATCGTCCCTGACCTCCACCCATCCCCGGGCGTAGCCCATGGTCCTTTTGGAGACCGCCACGGCCATGACCCTCACCCTTCCGTTGAACTGAGGAATCTTTACGGCATATACAACCTGCCCGCCTTCGGAAGAAAGGACCCCGCTCCAGAAGGAAACTATTTTGACGAAGCCGGGTTTTATCCCGCCGCCTTCCACCTTCATTTCCCCTTCTCCTCCCCCCTCCATCAAAAACTTTCTTATCCTCCAGCCGAAGGTTTCGCTGGTCCTTATCCCCAGGGCCCAGGGGCTGAGAATTCCCTGAAGGGGATCCGGGGAAGCAAACCGGGTTATCTGGAGTATGCCCTCGTCCACCACCGCCACTGTGGCTTTGAACCTTCCCTTCCCCTTAACTTTAACCTTAAGAAGGCTTCCGGGCTTTATCCTCCTGGGTAGCTCCAGTTCAAGGTTCATCTTCAGCCTGGAAGGCCTTATCAAAATCCTCTTGACCCCGAAGGCCCTGGAAACCAAGTAATTTCCGCAAGAGCGGACGAGCAGCGCTGAGACATAAACATCCGGAACCCCCTCGGGAAGGTTAAATTTCCACTTAGCCACCTGACCCTTAGCTTCCCTTACCTCGTATTTGTAAACCCCATCAAGCTCCAGGGTCCAGAGTATTTTCCCTTCAAAGGGAAGCTTTACCTGGGCCTCCACCTCCTCCCCTTCGTCGCCCTCCTTCCTGGAAAGCCTTATGTTGAGGGCCTGGGGCGAAGGGGGAGCATTTCCGGTGAAATACCATCCCCATCCCGGAATGAGAAGCTGGGTCAGCTCACCGGAGCTTTCGTCCACCACCTCCACCAGGTAATCGTAATAACTGTCGGAGGGGGTAAATTCAAGGAAGAACTTACCGCCCTTTGCCTTCAAACGGCCGGTGAAAACGGGCTCCCTTAATATTCGGCTGGACCATCCGTATTCGTCCTCGTAATAGGTATAGGAGAAGGCGTAGGAGAGGCGGTAAACGGTATAGGAAAGCTGAAGTTCCCCTTCAAAGGGCCTGCACTGAGGGTCTAAAATAACCCCGTGAACATCAATGGGGTAACCTTCCACCACCCTGCGCACCTTAGAAGAAAGCCCAATGTAATAGGGCCTGAGGTGGTAAACTCTGGAAGCCCTGGCCCTGGAAACCCTGCCGCTTCCCCCCTCCGAGACGCTTACGGTTAAATCCACCTTCAGGGGAAGGGAAGGCAAAGGGGAAGGAGGAGAAAGGTGGAAACTTCCCTCCCCCCTGTTATCCAGGGTTCCCTCCCTGGTTTCCCTGCTCTTGGGGTAAGCCTGAATTTTCGGAGAGGGTCCGAAACGGTAGTCGGGATAGGAGGGGCAGGTGAATTTCGCCTCTCCCATGAGCACCTCCGCGGAAAATCTCTGCCCCGAAGCCGGTGCCCCGAAAAGGTACAGGGCTGAGATCCTCACCGGGTCCCCCAGGGTTTCCCCGGGCTTTACCTCCACCCTTATTCTCTCGGGGACGAATTCCTCTAAGTGAAAACTGCCGGCTGCCACCTCCTTATCCCCCACTTTAACCCTCAGCCGATAAACACCGGTGGGGGAGGTCTTAACTGTGAGGAACGAAAGGGCCGCCAGCCCGGTCTCATCGGTCTTGGCTGAAAGCCTGAAGGCTTCCTTTCCCTTGGGATCTATTATCCTTACGGAAATCGGCACCGAAACTCCGCTGTAATCCCTATTTTTCCTGAGAAGAACGGCAAAATTTACCCTTTCGCCGGGCCTGTAAAGGTCCCTTTCCAGATAAAGGTATGCGGTAAAATCCCCCCGGACGGTTTTCCCGGAAACATCAAAATTGGTCAAGGAAATAGAGGAGCGGGGGATCTGAAGATAGGTCCAATCCCTGCCGTAGGTGGCGAAAACGAAGAAAGGTTTTCTCCCCTGTGGGTTATCAACGGCGCAAAATCCATCCCCTCCGGTGGAGCATCCCCCTATCAGGAAGTTCCTGTTATCCCTTACCTGAATCCTTACGCCGGATAAGGGTTTAAGGTCAGCAGCCCCCATAGCCCATATATAAACCTTCTTCCTGGATGTCTTTACCACTAAGGAAATATCCGAAACCACCACCTCCATCGCATCCTTGAGCCACTTCCCATCAAGGGACTTTCCCCGGGCCTTAAGGAAATAGACCCCGGATTTCAAATCCCCGACAATCTCGGAAAGTTCCAGCCAGTTTATCCCGTTCACAGGTTTTATGTGGAATTCATCCACCACCTTCTCGCCGAAGTCCTCCACCCCCCAGTCTTCCCCCTCGTAGATAGAATGCCAGAAAAGGGCATTGACCGGGGGAATGTAAAACACGGTAATGTAGAGGTCCTTAAGGCCCTGGGCCCTCAGGGGAAGCCTTATTCCATGCTCCCTTCCCAGGTACTTGCCCTGGTAAACGAATTTCATTTTTGCCCTTCTGGAGGGAAAGGTTATTTCCGTCAAATAATCCTTCCTGAGCAGGAAGCGATGACGGTCCATGAGGCCCGCCTTAACCCTTAAAGTAAACTTCCTGTGGGGAAGGAACTCTTCGCTGCTCAGAAATATGGAGTTGCCGGAAGCAAAGGCCTTGAGCTTAACCGGAGGCTGGGTGGAAAGGAAGGGAAGGGGGTCCATGCCGGTAAGATCCACCTCTCCACCGGGGGAAGCCAGTTTTATCTTAACAGAAAAGCTACCCTCTCCCTCCTGAAAACTCACCTTATCCACCATCATGAAGTTCCTGGGAATAGCCACGGAAACCGAAGCGGAGAAATCCCGGGGAAGAGGGCCCAGGGAAGAGGGAAGGCCCTTGCTTAAATGGAGGTGAACGGTGGCAGGCGGACTAACCCTCACCTTCAAGTAAACCTCGTTTCCTGAAGCCTTAATGTCCAAAATCTCCAGTTCTCTGCCCCCTTCGTCCTTCAAAAGGAGGTGTTTCAACAAACCGTTGATCTTAACCCTCCCGTTGAAGGCGAGCCTGAGAACCGCCGCCGATCTGGAGCTGGAAAGGGGAGAAAAGGAAAGGACCTTCAGGCCCGGGGTTTCCAGGGAAAAAACCTCGGGAACGGTTTTAAGCCTCTCCCCCTTAAGGGGAACCCCGAGAATCTTAATTCTATACTTAGCGGAGGGTTTAAGGGGCGAAAGAAACTTCAATTTAAAGGTGGATGGGGAAGTCCACCGACCCGAGGCGGGAACCTGGGGTTCAATCTTTACATATTGGGCCATCTCCTTATAAGAAAGGACGAGGCCGCTGGCCGAAGGAAATTCTCGGGAAAAGGAAAAAACAAGGGATTCGGGAAGGTAATCCAGTTTTCCTGAGGGGTAAAGTTTGACGGAAACCTTAGGCCCGGCCTTCCCGCTGGGGGCCTTTTCTTTACCAGCGCATCCGCTTAAAACCAAAGCCACCGCAAGGCTAAAAACAAAAAAAGAGCTTTTCTTCATATCCCCTCCTTCTCTCAATGCATTTATTAAATGGAGAAAAACAGCCCTACATAGGCTCTGTAGTAAGGCTTTTCCCCTACGGAAAACCTTCTTATGTCTATCCTCATTTTAAGGAGCATGGGAGCAATGGAAAACTTGACCCCGGCGCCGGCGGTGGTGAAAAAGGAGATGGATGACAAAGATTTCGGGGAAAGTTCCTGGCGGGGCCCGGAATCCACCCCTACCCCCACGGAAAAATAAGGATGAACCCCTCCCAGCCCCATGCCCAGCTCCCCGTTTAAGGATATCTGCTTTTCTCCCCGGCCGAAGAACTTGGCCCCCTCCACCTCTATTCTGGTAAAGGGAAAAAGGGAGATGGAGGCGAAAACGCCGTAGGTTGCCCCCCTCTCGTTGGAAGCCTCCCCTATGAACCCACCCAGATCGAAAGCCCTGGCCAGGGCAACCAGGAAAAGCAGGACAAAAAACCTTTTCATATCTTTATTTTAGGCCCTTTGGAACTCTTTTACAACAGAGGCTCAGAACCTGTCGGTGCCGGAAACCCTCTTGCCCTTGGGGAAGGTTATCTTGAAGCTCAGAATTATGTTTTTTCGCTCCCCGGGTTTTATCCTGAGCTTCCAGACCGCTATTCTATCTTTGCCTATGGAGGCTGGCGGTGGAGAAATTCTATCCTTAATCTTTATTTCCCTGTCCACAGGATAGGGAAGGGGAAGCTTCACAACCAGGGTCTTTTCCCTTTCCCCGCCGTTTCTAAGCTCAACCTCCCTCTCCAGGACCATACCGCTCTTCATTATCCCCCGGTTCCTCTCCACCACCTTCCTTTTGTACTTAACCTTGAAATTGGGGTCCTCGCCCAGGAGAAGCTCCAGGGGGTGATTCATGGCCACAGAGGGAAGCCTGTCCACCCTGGAAAGGGCACCATCCATAAAGAAAAGGGCCCGGGCTGCAGGAAGGTGGAATCCAGTGGTATTCCTGCCCCTGAAAACCACAAAAACCTTGGAGGAAAGGGCCGGATAAGCCTCCCAGGTTATCTCCCCTTCCAGTTTTTTGCCGAAAAGGGAATAGCGATTTTCGCCGAACTTAACCTCCCTCCTGCCCAGGAAAACCGTCCTGTAAAGGCCCACGGTCTTTGCCCTAACCGGGGCTGATTTGGTTTCCTCCAGGGTGGTGGGGGCGGCCAGAGGCATCATCCTCCGCTTGGGATAAGGCCTCCACAGGGTAAGGTCCCACCTCTCCTGGTAGGGAAGGGAAAGGTAAAAGGCGGGTTTGGCCGGCAGGAGGTAAACCTCGGCGCTCAGGTCCGTCGGGAGCTTAGAATTGAGGAGGCAGTAGGCCTTCAGTTCCAGCCGGGATGTATCAAGAAAAGCCTCCACCCGATAAAAAACCCCCATGGAAACGGCGGAAGTGTTGAAGGAAAATTCCACCTCATCGCCGGGATTTCCCCTTATCACCACCATCTTAGCCCTCTCCACAGAAGGCCTCACCTTCTCCCACTCCTCCTCCGCCATCTTAAGCTCCGGAAGAAGCTCCTCCCTCCTCTTCTCAAGGAGGGCTATTTTCTTGTCCAGTTCCGAAATCCTTGAGGAAAAATCCTCTAAGAGCCTGGACCATCCGGGGACCGCCCGGCGGGAAAAACCCTTGGCCAGGTTTTCCAAGGAAGCTTTGTAAAAAGATCGTTTGCCCCTGAGGGCTTTTGCGCTCTGTTCCAGCCTTTCCACCTGGGATTTGTAATTTAAGTATTTCTTCTTCGCCTGCAGGGCCCGGGCCGGCAGTTTTTTATTTAAGAAATCCCTTACGTTGAAATCCGGCTGGCTGGAAAAAACCTCCGAGATATCCCTGGGTAGGGGAGCTAAAACGAGCTTTCCGTCCTGCCCTACGGTCCCATGGAGGTAAACCCTGGCGCCCCCCGGGTAAATCTCAATCCTTGAAACCTTAAAACTCGAAGCCCAAAGAAATGAAATTAGAGCCAGAAAACCAAAAACTTTCTTCATCTTTCCCTCCTCCCTCCATTATAACATCGGAATTTACTCGTAACGGAGGGCTTCCACAGGGTTAAGCTGGGAGGCCTTCCAGGCAGGGTATATACCGAAGAAAAGGCCCACAAGGGTGGAGACACCCACCCCCAATCCCACACCGAAGGAGGTAACCTGGGCGGGAAAGTGGGCCACGGCCTTGGCTAAGAAGGCAAAGGAAAAACCCAGAACCATCCCCACGAGCCCCCCGGACAGGGAGAGGACCACCGCCTCCACTATGAACTGAAAGAGAATGTGCTTCCTTTTGGCCCCCAGGGCCCTTCTAAGCCCGATCTCCGAGGTTCTCTCCCTCATGGAAACCAGCATTATGTTCATAATCCCTATACCTCCCACTAAAAGGGAGATGGATGCTATCAAAACCCCCACCAGGAAAACTCCCCCCACCAGCTGATTGAAAAGCTGGTTCACATATTCGGTGGTGTAGACAGCGAAGTCGTTTTCGTCCCTGGGCCTGAGCCTCCTCCTCATCCTCATCACCTCTATAATATCGTCCATGGCCTGCTGAAGCAGTCTTGGGCTTTTGGGCCTTGCCATTATGTAAAGCCCTCCCCACCACCTCCTCCTGGCCTTAGGGTAGTATTTGTAAAGGGTAGTTATGGGTATAATCACATATTCATCCTGACTCTGTCCGAAGAGCCCCTGTCCCACGGATTCCATAACCCCCACCACCCTGTAGGTGGCGTTTCCCATGTGGAATTTCTTCCCTATAGGGTCCACCCCGGGAAAGAGGTTCTCCACCACCTCAGAGCCCAGCACCGCCACATTGGCCTTGCTTTTTTCTTCCCCCTGGGTGAAGAACCTCCCGGCCAGGAGGTTGAGCTTCACCACCTTAAGATAATCGTAGGTGGTCCCCATAACCACTATTCCGGCGGTGGTGGAATAGCGGGAGCGAACCTGACTTCCCTCAAACATTTTTATTTGACCCACCGCCGCCTCTATGGAGGGCAAAGCCTCTATGGCCTTAAGGTCCTCTAAGGTGAGGTTCTTCCTCAACCTCAACTTCCTCGGAAGCCGTCCGAATCTTATCCCCGGTTCAAATTTTGAAACGAAAATGAGATTGGAACCCAGAAGCTCCATTTGATTTTCCACATTGACCCTTATTCCCTCAATAACTCCCACCATGGAGATGACGGTGGCCACCCCTATAATTATCCCCAGGGCCGTAAGAAAGCTCCTGGACTTGTTCCTCCCCAAGGAAATAAAGGCCGTTCCGATGAGCTCTCCTAAAAGGGTCAGCCTTCTCACATCTCACTCCTCAGGGCTTCCACGGGATTCAGGTTGGCCGCCTTGGAGGCAGGGTATATGCCGAAGACCACCCCTGCCCCCCCGGCTATGGCCAGGCCGAGGAATATGAACCATATTTTCATATGGGCCGGAAGGGGAGAAAATCTATTTATAAGGTATATGATCCCTCCACCCAGAAGAAGACCGACAATCCCCCCCAGAGTGGTAAGGAACATGGCTTCCAGCAAAAATTGGCCCATTATATCCGACCTTCGGGCTCCCACCGCCCTTCTCAAACCTATCTCTGGAATTCTCTCGGTAACGGATACCAGCATAATGTTCATCACCACAATTCCTCCCACCAGGAGGGAAATGGAAGATATTATAATCATGGCCAAGAAAAGGGTGGAGGTCAGGTTTTTGTATATTTTAAGCATGGACTCGGATGTGGAGAAGGAGAAATCGTCCTCCGCCGATGGGCTAAGGTGGCGGAGGGAACGCAATATCCCCCTGACCTCATCCATGGCCTCCTGCATCCTCTCCGACGATGATGTATGGACCAATATGGAGATATCCACCCTCCTGGGGAAGAGGCTGTAGAAGGCCTTGATGGGAATGGAGACGAAATTGTCCTGGGAGATTCCCATGACCTTTCCCCGTTTGGCCTCCACCCCGATAATCTTAAAGGTTTTGCCCCTTATCCTTATTCTCTTACCAATGGGATCCTGGCCGGGGAACAAACCCTCCTTTATATCCCAGCCTATGGTGCAAACCTTGGCTCCGGATAGGGCCTCCTCCTCGGTGAAGGGTCGCCCGTCCGCCAGGTCCCTCACCCCGCCTATCTCCCGGGCCAAGGAGGTCTCCCCCTTTATGGTAACCTCCTCCAGGAACTTCCCTTTGTAGAACACCGGGGCTATCCCCGTGTCTTCAGCGCCCACCTTCTCACAGGAGAGGCATCTTTCCCTCACCTTACGATAATAGGAAAGGGGAAACCTCCTCCTTTTTCTCAACTTTAAAAACTCCTTCCAGGAGGTGACGATGTCAGGGCGTCGGGACACGGTGAAGTCCGTGGCCCCATACGGTATTATCTTCTCCTTCACATAGTCATTAAGTCCCTCTATGGTCCCTATAATGGCTATTATGGTGGAGACAGCTATTATATTCCCCAGAAGGGTCAAAAAGGTCCTGAAGGCGTTCCTCTTAAGGGAATCCAGAGCCAGGGATGTGGTTTCGGATACGGATATTCTCATTCCTTAAAATTATACGGAGTTTATCAAAAATTGTTTTCAAAGGTATATTTTTCCATCCCCGGCTACCAGGGCTATTCCCCTTCCCTCCATGATATCCTTGGCCCTGAGACAAAGAAGATAGGCATCCATAAGGTGTGGGGAGGGGGGAGAAGGGAGAAACCCGAAGGCTTCCCGGAATCTCTGCCTGTACTCTAAAACCCTCCTGAACTTAGCCCTTCCCAGAAACTTGGCCCTCAGGTAGGGAACGAAGCCCTCCAAAAAGACACTGCCCTTCTGAAGCCTGATAAATTCTAAGGGAAGATAACCCGGCAAAAGGGAAGGGTTCAGAGGAAGGACCGCAATTCCGGTCAGCCTCCTGAGCAGCCTGTCCACCTGCCTAAGCCCTTTTTCCCCGGGAAGGCTCAGGGGAGCATCCACCAGGTAAAGACCCCCGGGAAGGGGAAAATTTAGAAGCTGCGACGGGGAAAGGAGGAAAAAAAGGGGTCTATCCTCAAAAACGCATATTCCTGATGGACCGCTTTTCCAGGCTATATCTATCCCACCCGCCTTAAGAACCTTCGGGAGGCTCAATCTTCACCCCTCCCTCAAACCTCCATCGGTGCGGGGGACGCCAGAGCCCCACCTCCCTGCTCAAGGAGTGGACTCTGAATTTAAGGGCGCTTTTTATGTAATCGTAGGCAAATCCGTCCTCCCGGTGCACTGCCACATCCACGGTGTAGGTCCCGTTTACAAGGTGAAGGGCGGGAATTTCAAATATTACCGTGGCTCCTCCCTCTATTTCCCTGGGCCTGAAGTATTCCAGATAGGTATTGGTTCCGTAAACATTGGTGCCTTCGCTGTTAAATATGCCCACGCCGAAGACAAAGTTCTTAAGCCTGGCCCTGGCCTCCACCTGCATTACTATCCTCATCCCCTCCCCGTAGTCAAAATGGGTGGTCCTCTTCCCCTGTAGGTTCTCCAGCCAGACCTCCTTTATCTCCACATCCCTGCTTCCCCAGCGGTCCGAGGAAGTGGCCTTCAATTCCGCCTCCGACCCCTTCCCCAAAGCATCCATCAGGTAACGGTCCACCACCTCCTTGGGCTCCCCCACCATCATTATTTTCCCCTTCTTCATCCAGGCCACCCTGTGGCAAATCTTCTGTGTGAGGTCTAAGGCGTGGGTTACAAAGACTATGGTCTTGCCCGCCCTCTTCATTTCCTTGATTTTTTCAAGACCCTTCTGCACGAAGGAAGCGTCTCCCACAGCTAAAACTTCATCCACCAGGAGAATGTCCGGGTCCACATTTATGGCCACAGAAAATCCGAGCCTCATGTACATCCCGGACGAATAGGCCTTTACCGGCATATCTATAAAGTCCTCCAGCTCCGCAAACCTTATGATCTCGTCTATCTTCTCGTCTATCTCCTTCCTGGAAAGGCCCAGCATTATCCCGTTTATGTAGATGTTCTCCCTCCCTGAAATCTCCGGATGAAAACCCGCTCCCAGCTCAATGAGGGCGGAGACCTTACCGTTTACCCTTATGGTACCGGTGGTGGGCTTGGTTATCCCCGCTATGAGTTTGAGCAAGGTGCTCTTTCCAGAGCCGTTCTCCCCTATTATCCCGAAGGTCTCCCCCTTTTCTATCTCAAGGCTTACCCCGTCCACCGCCTTCACTATCTCCTTTGGGGAAAGGTGGGCAAAGAGGTTCCTCTCCAGGATGGCACTTTTTAGGGTCTGAAATTTTCTCCTGGAAGTGAATCTCCGATAGTATTTAGTTACATTTTCAAGAATTACCGCCTTCATGCCTCTTCCACAAAGGTGTCCCTTAATCTATCAAAGGCCCAATATCCGAGCCATATAAGGGCTAAGGAAAGAAGAAGAGTAACCCCCAGCCTCTTATAGGGTATCATACCCCCGTAATAAAAGGCCCTCTGGTACCCCTCTATTATGTGGGTCATGGGGTTCAGGTAGAGGATGAACTTCAACCAGCGGTGCTGCTGGATAACTCCGAAGCTCATGGGGTAGATTATGGGGGTGGCAAAAAACCAGAGGGTCACAATATTGGCCATAAGGTGTTGGAGGTCCCGGAAGTTGGCGGCGAGGGCTGAAAGAAGGAGGGAAAATCCCAGGGAAAAGGCATACTGGACCGCCATAACCAAGGGGGAGAGAAGGATGTAGGGAGTTATGGTATGGCCCAGGGCTATTTCAAAGGCCAGAAGAATGGGAACGCCGAAAAGAAAATGGATGAAGTTGGAGGTGACGCTCACTATGGGGAGGACTTCCGCAGGAAACATCACCTTCTTAAGTATGTTGCCGTGGGTGAGGATAAGGGTGGTGGACTCTAAGACGCAGGCGGAAAACCAGACCCAGGGAAGGAGGCCGGAAAAGAGAAAAAGGGCATAATTAAAGGGGCTGCCTGCAAAGGCAGGGTCCCGGGGCCTGAGGATGAAACCGAAAACAACCGTATAGACCACCAGGAGAAGCAGAGGATTGAGGAAGGACCATATAAAACCAAGGATGGAACCCCGGTATCTTGCCTTGAGTTCCCTGCCTACCAGGGTTTTTATAAGGGCCCAGTAGCGAAAATAAACCCTTATAAGTTGAGCCATCAATCGTGCTTGGGGATAACGCAGATGAACCTGAGGACCCCCTCCCCCAAGTTTACAAATTGGTGCTTTTCATTGGGGGGGATATAAATGTAGGTGCCGGCCCCCGCCTCTTTAAGGCTACCGTCGGGAAACCTTATCCCGGCCTTCCCTTCCAGAATAAAGCTCTCGTGCTCCCAGGGGTGGGAATGGTAGGGGGTGGAGGCTCCGGGCTCAACCTCAAAGACCCTCATGTAAAAATTGGGAGGCGCCAGCTCCTTCCCTATAACCCATCTTATTTTTACCCCTTCAAGCCCTTCCATTTCCTGGGCAGGAACATCCTTCCAATTACCCATCTTTATCATGCCATCCTCCTTCTAACTCCAAAAGGATTCTTTTTATTTTAACATCAGGGGTAAATCCCCCTAAGGCCCCCTTCCCCACCACCCTATGACAGGGGACTAAAAGGGGCCATCTGTTGGAGGCTAAGGCCCGCCCTACGGCCCTGGGGGAGGTGAAGAGCTCCCGGGCCAGGTCCCCGTAGGTCAAGACTTTCCCGTAGGGGATCTCCCTTACCCTTGCCCAAACCCTCCTTTGAAAGGGGCTTCCCTCAATTCTCAGTGGAATTTCCTGAAGGTTGACCTTCTTGCCGGAAAAGTAAAGTTTGAGCATCCTCTCCAGGTCTCCCCCATTGCTCTCCACAGCCCGGGGAAAAACCCCCTTTAATTTTTTCCCATCACAAAAACAGGCCCTTATAACCACGCCGTCCTGCTCCGCCCAGGAGAAAGGAAAGCCTTTAAAATAAAGGGTTTTAAGGTAGATAGGCTTGATTTCCACAGTTTTATAGTATACTATTATTGTGCCAACTCCAATAGGTCATGGATTAGTAAGCGTCGGAATAATACAGGGGGCGGAGGAGTATTCGCCAGGGAGGTTTTTATTCCTTTTAATGGTAGGCCTTCTCCCGGACGCCGACCTTGTGCTGAGTAAATTTTCTTTCCTGAGGAAATGGGGATTTTACCATCAGGGCATAACCCACACCTTCCTGGCCTCTGCGGTTTTCTCGGCCCTGGTTTACCTGTTTTCCAGGGACAAAAAACTTGCCCTTCTTTCCTTCCTCCTGTACGACCTGCATATTTTTTTAGACCTGTTCATGGTGGACCACAAACCTCCCATAGGCTTCCGTCCCTTTTATCCCTTCTGGAACAGGCTTCTAAATTTCCCCTTTATTCCCCCTACGGACAAATCCAGCCTGGGGGGGATGGTAAGTCCGATGAGTTTTAAGGCCCTTCTCTGGGAAACATCCTTCTTTACCTACATATACATATCAATCCTGGGGGTGAAAGCATGGATTGGAAAGAGAGACTGATGGAACTTTCCCGAAACAGGGTTTTAGGCTCCACTGCCATCCTTCGGGAAAGTTACGATGCGGTGATGGATGCCCTGGCGGGGGGAGTGGAGGTGGAAGAGATCGCCAGGTCCATCGCCCAGCTCCTCTATTCCCACCCAACCATGGCAGTCCTGATAAACTTCTTCCACCGGTTCTTCAACGCCATTGAAAACGACAAGGAAGTGAGAATGATATGGAAGGAAATTGACCGGGAAGCGGAAGAAAACGCCAAGATAGCCTCCTCCCTGATGCCTCCCAGGGGAAAGGTGGTGCTGTACTCCCACAGCAATTCCCTGCTCAGGGCCATGGAAGAAAGGGAAAGGAAAAATTTAACCGTGATCCTCTCGGAAGGGAGGCCCTATTACGAAGGAAGGCTCATGGCCGAAAAGCTTCTGAAAATGGGTTATAAAGTGGAGTTTACCTACGACGCCTATTTGCCGGCCATGGTTCAGGAAGCGGAGATGGTCTTCATCGGCAGCGATGCCATAACCTCCCAGGGGGTTGTAAACCGGGCAGGGAGCTTTTCCTTGGCCCTGGCAGCCAAGCAGTTCAAAAAGCCCTTCTTCGTAATAGGACATACCTCCAAGGTCCTTTACGGGCACCTCAATTCCTATTTCTCCCTGTACAGGGAAAACGGTGACCGATTAAACGCGCCCAGGGGTTCCAAACCCAGGGGGAGCATCTTTGATGTAACTCCCTGGAAGGTTGTTTCCGCGGTCATCATAAACTCCATGATAGTTTCCCCCAAGGACATCCCCTTCCGCCAGATAAAGACCTCTTCCCTGCTTCACCGGGCCTATCAGGAAATCAAAGGAAACGGAGGAAAGTAGTTTTACTCCTGGGCTTTAAGGAACTCCTCCCAGGTCTGAAGGCTTTTTTTGGCCTCTTCCTCGTCCAATTTCTCTATAGCAAAACCTGCGTGTATTAAAACATAATCCCCTACCCTGCAGTCCTCCACCAGGTCCAGGCGAACCCTGCGGCGAACCCCCTGCAGCTCCGCCACCGCATCCAGGCCCTTTATTTCCACTATTTTCATGGGAACTGCCAGACACATCTTTATTATTTTGCCATCCAGGGGAAGTTTTTCCAATAAACTTCGTCGGCCCTGCGGAAAACCCTCAGAAAGTTTTCCCCCAGGACCATTTTTACCTCCCCTTCGCTGAATCCCTCCTTCAACATTTCATAGACCAGGTTCTTAAACTGACTCACATCCTCCAATCCTACCGGGGCCACGGATATTCCCTCAAAATCCGTTCCAAGACCCACATGTTCTATTCCCACCAGGTCGGCTATGTACTTGATATGCTTTACTACATCCTTCACATCCGTCTTGGGCAATTTATCCATTTGCCGGTGAAGAAATTCCACTGCCTTCTCCCTTCCCTCTTCCTTCAGTTTCCTCTTAAATTCCCCGTAAACCTCCTTCCATCTACTGGAAACTTCAGGTGAGAGGAAAACAGGGAAAAAGTTGACCCCGATTACTCCCCCCTTGGAGGCTATGGCTTTTATGAGGTAATCGGGGAGATTCCTCTCCACCGGGTTGAGGGCTCTGGCGCAGGAGTGGGAGGCAACAGGAGGAAGTTCTGTAAGCTCAATGGCCTGTTCTGCCGCCTTATCCGAAAGGTGAGATACATCTACCAGTGTGCCAAGCCGGTTCATGACCTTTATCATTTCCCTTCCCTGAGGGCTCAGACCCCCCCACTTCTCCTTGTCGGTGGAGGAGTCGGCATACCTGTTGGTTCTCATGTGGGTCAAAATGGCCATCCGAAGGCCCAGACGCCTCCAGACGAGAAGCTGGGAGGGGTCCTCCACCGGGGACGAGTTTTCCATGGTTACGACTATTGCCAGTTTACCTTCCCCTTTTGCCCTTAAAATGTCCTTCCAGGAAAAGGCTATAAGGACCCTATCGCTGTTCTGGTATGCGAACCGATAGACCCCCGCCACTTCCCTCAGGGCGAATTCCGCCGGATGGTTATTGTCATAGGAATGGGGAGTATATATCGCAAAGCAGGGGGCAGTAAGTCCCCCTAAAAACGCCCTGGGAAGGTCAAAATGTCCCTTCCCCCTCCTGACAGACACATCCTCCTTAAGAAGGGTGGTAGGAACATCCTCGTGGGCATCTATAATTATGGCCTCCCTCACTATCCTCTCTGCCTTTTCCTGAAGGCTCTCCCCTTTTAAGGCCCCCAAAAGGAAAAGGCCCACTAAAGCGTAAACCAGTCTTTTCATGGTTCCTCCTTAGAGCACCGGGAAGTATTTTTCCATCTCGTAGGAGGTTATTATCTGGCGATACTCATCCCATTGGGCCCTCTTGGAGGTTATAAGCTTTTCAAAGGCAGATTCCCCCAGGGTTTCCTTGACCAGGTTTCCTCTCTCCGCCTCTATTATCGCCTCTATAAGGCTTCCGGGAAGGGTCTCAATTTTAAGCTCCGCCCTTCTCTTTTCTCCCATTCTGTAGACATTTTCCTCGCTGGCAGGGGGAAGGGGGTAATCCTCCTTTATTCCCTTAAGCCCGGCCTTCAGCAGCACTGCGAAAACTAAATAAGGGTTGCAGGCCGGGTCCGGGGAGCGATATTCAATCCTCATGGAGGAGGCCTTATTTTCGGGGATGGCCGGAACTCTTATAAGCGGGGAACGGTTAAACCTTCCCCAGGTTATATAAACCGGGGCCTCATATCCTGGAACCAGCCTTTTGTAGGAGTTTATCCACTGATTGGTAATCAGGGTAAGTTCCCTGGCGTGCTTAAGAAGACCCGCCACATAACCCCTGGCCACAGAGGACATAAGAAAGGGATCCCGGGGGTCAAAAAAGGCGTTTTTTCCCTCCTTAAAGAGGGACTGATGAAGGTGAAGCCCGCTTCCATTTATTCCCTGGACGGGCTTGGGCATGAAGGTTGCATAGTAGCCGTTTTTCTCCGCCACATACTTTACCATAAACTTGGCGGTTATGAGTATGTCCGCCATGGAAAGGGCATCGCTGTATTTAAGGTCCAGCTCGTACTGGGAGGGGGAGACTTCGTGGTGGAGGTACTCCACCTCTATCCCCATGGACTTCAGCCTTTCCACCGTCTCCCTCAGCATGGCCTCCCCGGTATCCGGGGGCACATAGTCAAAATATCCGTTGAAATCTATGTACTGGGGAGATTGTTTGTTTTTGAAATAGAAAAACTCCAGCTCAGGTCCCACATAGAAGCTGAACCCCTCCTTTTCCGCCTCTTTAAGTGTTCTTTTAAGTATTCTCCTGGGGGAGTCTTCATAACAGTCGCCGTCGGGCTTTATCACATCGCAAAAAACCCTGGCTACTTTCCCCTGGGGATATTCAATGGGAAGAACCGAAAAGGTGGAAAGGTCCGGCCTCAGGAACATATCGCTTTCCTCTATTCTGGAAAAACCCCGAATGGAGCTTCCGTCAAAGGAAGCTCCCCACTGCAGGACATCCTCCCATCTTTCCGAAGGCATGGATACGCTTTTTAAATTCCCCTCCAGGTCCGTGAACCATAGCTGAATAAACTTAATCCCTTCCCTTTTAATCAGTTCCCCGATTTCCTTGGAATCCATCTTCCCCTCCGTTTTTATATTTTTAATTTAAAGCCCTTTTAAGGCCCTCCACCACCCTGTAAACCTCCTCGTCCTCCATCCACGGTCCTATGGGCAGGGCCAAAATCTCCCTGCTCAATCTCTCCGCCACAGGAAGGTCTCCCCTGCGGTATCCAAGATAGGAGAAGGCTTTTTGCAAATGGAGAGGAACCGGATAGTAAACCCTGGTGGGAATCCCCAAGGAGGCAAGCTTCTGCTGAAGCGCATCCCTGGAAGGATGAAGGACGACGAAAAGGTGATAGACGGATTCGCACCCCTCTCCCACCTCCTGCAGCTGGACCAAAGGCAAAAGCTCCCTGCGGTATATCCTGGCAATTTCCTGCCTTCTCCTGTTCCAGCGGTCAATGTAGGGGAGTTTCTTAAGAAGGACCCCGGCCTGGATGGCATCCATCCTTCCGTTTTCCCCGGGGAAAAGGGAATGGTAAGGACGGTCCTGACCGTGATTTTTTATCAATATCACCTTCTCCGCCAGCTCATCCCAATCGGTGGTTATTGCCCCGGCCTCCCCCATGGCGGAAAGGTTTTTGGTAGGATAGAAGCTGAAGGCTCCACAGTATCCTATGCTTCCCACCCTCTTCCCCTTATAGAGCGCTCCGTGGGCCTGGGCGGCATCCTCCACCACCCATAGACGGTGGCTTCGGGCTATTTCCACAATGCTATCCATCTCCGCCGGTGCCCCGAACAGGTGAACGGGGAGAATTGCCCTGGTGCGGGGGGTTATGGCATCCTCAATTTTCTCCTCGTCTATCTGAAAGGTCCTGGGATTTACATCCACAAAGACCGGTTTAGCCCCCAGGCTAACTATAACCTCAGCGGTGGCAACGAAGGTTAAGGGGGTGGTTATAACCTCGTCCCCTTTTCCAATTCCCAAAGCCCAGAGGCAATATTTCAGGGCCTGGGTTCCGGAACCCACCGAGACCGCCCTGCGAACCCCTACCCACCGGGCGAATTCCCTCTCAAAACCCTCAATGAAAGGACCTCCCACATAGCGGGCACTTTCCAGGGTTCGGCGGAAAACCTCCTCTATCTCCCTCCTGAGCTCCTCTTCCCTGATGTGAAGGTCCATAAATTCCATAATTTAGCCTAAATTATACTATAATTTCCCTCTTGAGAGGCAAAAGATTTTATTCCAACTCCTTCAGAGACCTTTTTGTCCTTTCCCTTCCCACCTTTGTATCCTTTTCTCTCCAGAACCTCTACGCCTTAGTGGACATCTTCTGGATCTCCAGGCTGGGAACCTCGGCCATTGCCGCGGTCTCCCTGGCTTCGGTGGTTAATTTTATAATCTTTACCGTGTCCCAGACCATTGCAGTAGGAGCCACCGCCTATGTCTCCCAGCTGAAGGGAAAAAAGAACTGGGAAGGAATACTGAGTTTTTCAGCCCAGGCCATAAGTCTGGCCCTCTACTCAGGCCTTCTGCTTTCCATCCTGGTTTTCCTCTTTCCCGCTCAGGCCATGAGGCTCATGGGCGCCAGGGGAGAGGTTATAAACCTGGGTAGGGCCTACCTTCTGGCCCTGGCCCCCTTTATAGTCTTCTTCACCCTTAACTTCGCTATAAACTCCCTTTTCAGGGCCACCGGTGATACCTTCACCCCCATGTTTATCCTGATAATTTCCAACTTAACCAATATTATTCTGGACCCCATATTGATTTTCGGCATGAAAATGGGAGTAAAAGGAGCGGCGGTGGCCACCGGCATTTCCTATGCCTTAGCCTTTTCCTACGGACTTCTAAAGCTAATCAGGCTTCTGGGGGCCAACCCCTTTATACCCCATCACCCTGACCTATCCTTGGCAGGAAAGATTCTTAAGGTGGGACTCCCTTCCGGGATTCAGTTCACCCTAATGAGCCTGACCATGATAGTTTTGCTCAGGATCGTGGCGGGATACGGAAAGGCGGTGGTGGCGGCGGTGGGGGTGGCGGGCAGGATAATGCACTTCGTTCAGATTCCCCTGATGAGCCTGGCCATATCCTCCACCATCGTCGCCGGACAGTACTTGGGCATGGGAGAGGAGAAGGAAGCCGAGAGAACCGTCCTGAAAATCCTCTTTACCAATGTGGTTCTGATGGGGATTATGGTCTTGTTAATCTTCCCCTTAGCCCCTCCCCTTATGGGCTTTTTCTCTAAGGAAATTACAACCAGCGGAGCGGAGGTTCTCCGGTTCTTCCTTCTGGCCCAGGTATTCGTGGCGGTAAATGTTTCCATCTCCTCTGCCTTCAGGGCCTCCGGGGATACCTTGCCCCCTCTTTATGTATCCATGGGAAGAGTATCGCTGCTAATAGCTCTGGCACCTGCCCTTTCGCATTTCTTTTCCCTGAGGGGGATCTGGTACGCCATGGTAACCTCGGCCTTTTTATCTTCTTTACTTTCCTTAATCTTTTTTATAAAAAGAAACTGGAAGGCCAGGGCTGTATCCAGGTTTGTGGAGGTCAAGACATGAGCCTAAAGGACATCTTAAACAGGGATGAGGAGGAAAGGGAGAGGCACCTGCCGGTTATAGAAGCCCCCTCCAGGGTGGAGGCTCAAAAAAGCTTCAGGGTCGGGATAAGGATCGGGGAAAAACCCCATCCCTTCGCCTTCAATCACTACATCTCATCGGTCCTGGTCTTTCTGGAACAGGAGAACAGGCCTCCCCTGCTTATATTGAAATTTGAGCCTTTCCCTCCTCTGGTAGAGCCGAGGTTTGAATTTTTCCTCTCCATAGATAGGCCCTCCAAATTGCATGTCCTGGCCTCCTGCAACCTTCACGGGCTCTGGGAGGCGGAAAGGGAAATAGAGGTTATTTAAGGCCCAGCCTTTTCATGGCCATGTTGAGGGTGGAAGGATTCATTCCCAGAAGCTCCGCCGCCTTTTTCTGAACCCCTCCAGCTTCCTGAAGGGCTTTGAGGATAAGGGTTCTTTCAAATTCCTCCAGCAGTTCCCTGTAGCTCTTTTTCCCCAGCTCTATCCTGCTCGGGGATATGGGCTTATTCCTGGCTATCCAATCGGGAAGGTTCTCCACGCCTATCCACTCGTCCTTGGCTAATATAACAGCGCTCTCCAGGGCGTTTTTCAGCTCCCGGACATTACCTGGCCAGGAATAATTCATGAGGTGCTTCATGGCATCCTCTTTTATTCCCTTTATCCTCTTGTTGTGCTTTTCGGAAAATTCCTTTAAAAAGTGAAAAACGAACAGGGGAATATCTTCCTTTCTCTCCCTAAGCGGGGGAAGCTCTATACTCACCACATTAATCCTGTAGAAAAGGTCCTCCCTGAATTTGCCCTCTTCCACCGCTTTTTTCAAAGGCTCGTTGGAAGCCACCAGTATTCTGGCCGAGGACCTCCTGGACCTGGTCTCCCCAAGTTTGACAAATTCCCTGGTCTCCAGGAACCTCAATAGTTTTGCCTGGGTTTCCCAGGGCAGGGTGGTGATGTCGTCCAGGAGAAGGGTTCCGCCCTCGGCCTCCTCAATGAAGCCCCGTTTATCCTGGGTGGCCCCGGTGAAGGCACCTTTCCTGTGGCCGAAGAGGTGGGATTCCACCAGATCCGGGGATATGTTTCCGCAGTGAAAAACCACGAATTTCCCGCTCCTTCCGGACCTTTTGTGGATCTCCCGGGCCACCATTTCCTTACCGGTGCCGCTTTCTCCCTCTATGAGGACCGTAACATCCGCGTTAGCCACCCTTCCTATGGCCTCATATACCTCAATCATCCTCTGGGTTTTGCCTATGATGTGACCGAAGCCCTTGGCCTCATCCAGTTGCTTTTTGAGCTCTATGTTTTCCCTGTAAACCTCCCTGAATTTAATGGCTTCCTTCACCCTGTTCTCAAAATCTTTGAGGGTGAAGGGTTTTTCTAAGAAATCAAAGGCACCCAGTTTCAGCGCCCTAACCGCTGCCTCCACGGTTCCGTAGGCCGTAAGCACTATAACCGGCGTATAGGGGAGCCGTTCCCTTATAAGGGGAAGCACATCCAGCCCGTTGCCATCCGGTAGCCTCAGGTCCAGGAAAACCAGGTCGTAATCCTGAGTTAACCTCTCCCTGGCCTCCTGAAGGCTGGTGGCCTCCCTTATAGAAATTCCGTGTCTTTGAAGAGCCCTTTTTATAACATCCTGAATAACTTCCTCGTCATCTATAACCAATGCCCTGTTCATTTTCCCTCCTTCTAGGGAGAGTTATTATAAAGGTGGTTCCCCTACCCACTTCGCTTTCCACCTCTATTTCCCCACCGTGCTCTTTAATTATGGCAAAGGTTATGGAAAGTCCCAAACCCGTTCCTCCGGGCCTGGTGGTAAAGAAGGGGTCGAAAATCTTGGAAACATTCTGGGGGGCTATGCCGCTTCCAGTATCAGAAAATTCTATCCGCACCCTATCCTTCTCCTGTTGGAGGTTTATTTCAATCCTGCCCCCTCGCTCCAGGGCGGCCAGAGCGTTGGAAAAAAGGTTAAAGAAGACCTGCTGCATTCTATCGGGATTTATATCCGCCACAGCACTGCCCCTTATTTCCACTGAAACACCCTTTTTTCTTATCTGCGACCTTAGAACCTCCTTTACATCGTTTATAACCTCCCGAAGTTCCACCTGAACGAATCCTTCTGAGGAGCGACGGGCGAAATTCAACAGGCTCCTCACCGTCTTTACTATCCTTTTGATCTGGGCCTGTATTCTCTCCAGCAGTTCCAGCTTGTCTTCTGGAAGGTCCTCCCCCAGAATTTCCATATAGTTCATTATCCCGGTTATGGGGGTGTTAATTTCATGGGCAATCCCTGCCACCAGGGTCCCAAGGGAAGCCAGCTTCTCCGAGGTTATGAGCCTCTGTTGAAGCATGAAGTTTTCCGTTATATCCTCCAGAAGGAAAACAAATCCCTCAGCCCTTTTTAAGGGCGTTTTAAGAAGGGTGAAAAGCCTTTTTTCCCCCTTAGAATCGTTAAACCACCTTTCGGTGACCGCCCCTTCGGTAATTTCCATGCCCTGAAGGATTATTTCCTCTATCTGTTCAGGGGAGAAATTCTTTTCCGCCTCCCTGTTTTTTGAAAGAATCTCGCCCTTCCTATCTGTAACAATCAGGGAAAGTGGAAGGCTATTTATTATACTTTCGTTGAAGTCCTTGAGCTCCTCCAGCTCCCGGGCCCTCCTCTGCAAATTCATGTATAGGAGGGAATTCTCTAAGGCCAAGGTTACATAGGGGGAGATAAACTTCAAAAGCTCCAGGTCCTCCACATTGTAATAACTCCCATCCCTTTTAGGGCCAAGGAGAAGAAAACCCAGGTCCTGACCGTCCTTCGTAAACCGCCAAAGCTTCACATAGCCCGCCATAAGGGCCGGAATCTTCATGCTCCCGGGAAGGGCAGCCTCCCCGGTCCTCCCTATGAGCTTAAACTCCTTCCCATTAAAACCGTAAAGGGCGACCCTGGCTGTGGAAAGGGCCTTGGAAATTATCTCCGGTAGCTTTTCCTCAAGGCTCTGCCATTCCTTGGCCGCCGCCAGGTCCTGGGCCACTTCCACCAACTGGGTTCTGTATCTCAGGCTTTCGCTGTAAAATAGCCTGTCAAGAAGCCTGTTAACCCTTTCGTAAAGAAAGGGGAAAATGAGAACGGCCAGGAATACAGCGCCAGAAATTGCAAATATGGCAATCCCCCGCTTTTCCTTGGGGAAGAACCCCACGGCGAAGCTAAGAAAGATGGCAAGGATAAAGAGGAAGGAAATGGTAAAGGCCAGGGCCCTCTTAAGGATCACATCCACATCCGGGAGGCGATACTTGGTCAGGCTTGAAAGGAAGGCCAGGGGAAGGAAAATATGGAAGCTCAGGGAAAGTTCCCCCAGCTGACTTATGGGCCTTCCCACAAAAAAAGGCAGACCGTAAAGAAGGGCAAAGGGCAAAAAAGCGGCGGCCAGTCCAGAAAGCACCCATTTAATTTGAGCCCTTTCCTCGTGGGAAGGTATTTTAAGAAGCAGGTAAGAAAGAAGTCCCACGGTTAAAATCACAAAAATCAGGGTAAACCATGCATGAAGGTTCCTCAGCAAACCTTGAAGCAATACAACTTTTAAAGGGGGGATAAGAGGAAGTGCGGCAAAATAAAAGGCTTCCCCCAGGAAAAAAAACAGGGGGAGAAAAAAGAGGAATTTCTTTCCCTTCACCTCAACCCTGTGGGGAAAAAGGGAGAAAAAGTAAAGGAAGTAAACGGGGAAGAACCAGAGGGAAGCGCTTCTAAGAAAATAAAATATGTAATCTATAAAGGTTCCGGTACCCAGGGGCGAAAAGAGGTAAACTGCGTACAGGAGCGTGCCCAAAATCAGGAAGCTATCCCTGACCTCCTCTAAGTTGATCCTATAAAAAAGAAAGAGGGCTATAAAAAGGGTTATGGTTCCAACTATGGAACCTACCACATAACCCAGGCTTACAGCCCTTCGCCGGAGGATTATGAAATTTAGGGTTTCCTCTCCTGAAGGCTTCCTGATCCTGTAAACAATCCCTTCTCCTGGATTGTAAAGGGAGAGCTTCCTGTAAGCCTGGTAGAGGGAATTTACCTGTTCTCCCCCCACCTCTATGAGACAGTCCCCGGGGGAAATCTCTTTTACAGAGCTGGCCAGAGAGATGAGGTTCCTTGTCCAGCGAATCCCGTCGGTGATGGGAGGGGAAAATACCGCCTGGTAAAAATTTACCGTCCCCAGGAGGAAAACCAGGATGGATGTGGCCAGAAGCCCCTTTGCTTTCAAAATAAAAATTGGTGCCGAAGAGGGGACTCGAACCCCTACGGGCAACGCCCACTAGATCCTGAATCTAGCGCGTCTGCCAATTCCGCCACTTCGGCACCCTTATATTATACCACAATTCAAAATATTGAAGTTATCTTTTCAAATATCGGTCAAACCAGGAGATGACCTCCCTCCACCAGACCTGCCTGTTTTTGGGCTTAACCACGAAGTGATACTCGTCGTGGAAGAAGAGCAACTTAGCCTCCACCCCCCTTTCCCGTAGTGCGGTAAAAAACTGAAGGGACTGGGTATACGGCACCCTGTAGTCGTGTTCCCCTGTTATTACTAAGCAGGGGGTCTTGAAATTTTTAACATAGGAGGAGGGGGACCATTTTTTGTAGATATCCGCTGCCTCCCAGGGAGCACCTCCGAACTCCCAGCGGGGAAACCAGAGCTCCTCGGTGGCTCCGTACATGCTGGGAAGGTCGTAAACTCCGGCGTGGGAAACCAGAACCTTGAATATGCCGGGATTGTGGCCCTCTATCCAGTCTATCATGTAGCCTCCGTAGGAAGCCCCCGCAGCCCCCACCCTTCTGGGGTCAATGAAGGGAAATTTCTCCAGGGCGTACTGCATGCCGAGGATTATGTCCCTGTAGGGCTTTCCTCCCCAATCCCTGTTGATGCTGTCGGTGAATTTCATCCCGTATCCCTTGGAGCCGTGGAAGTTTACCATCACCACCACATATCCGGGGGAGGCGAACATGGATATGTTCCATCGCGGGTGAAAGTCATCGCCCCACATCCCCTGGGGCCCTCCGTGGATGAGCATTATGGCAGGGTATTTTTTGTTGGGGTCAAAACCCGGAGGCTTCACCAGAAATCCCTGGACCCTGTCGCCCTCTGCCCCCCGGAACCAGAAGCTTTCCAGGGGATTCATCTGCACTTCCTTTATGGCCTGGGAGTTTATGGAGGTGAGCTTTTTGAGCCTCCCGGAGGAGAGGTCCAGGGAATAAACCTCCTGGGGCCTGTTCACCGCCTCGTTGGTGAAAAACAGCTTTCCCTTAGAATAAACAAGGCCCTTGGCATAAACCCCCTCAAGGACCTTCCTCACATGCCCCTGAAGGTCCACGGAATAGATGGGATGATATCCCCGGTCGTAGGCGGTAAAGTAGAACTTGCCGTCTCCCCAGAGGAAATCCACAATGTGGCGGTCCAGGGATGCGGTCAGATTCCTTTCCCCCCTTTCTGTTTTTATGTAAATCTCCGTCTGGTCGGATTCGTACCCGGGACGGCGCATTTTCAGCCAAGCCAGCCCATGGGGAGTGATTACGGGGCCCGCATCGTTTCCCCTCCCCCGGGTAACCCTCCTGAGGGATGAGGATTTAAGGTCGTAGAAAAATACATCGTTGTTGGTGGAAAGGGCAGGTTCCGGGTCCGGGTTCATAACGAAATAGACCCCACCGTTGGCAAAGATAAAATCGTGGGAAGTTCCCAGATCCAGAGGAGGGCAATCCTTCTTCAATCCCCTCATGAGGTCCTTAACCACCTGACCGTCCCTGGTGGCCAGGAAAATGTGGGAGTAAACCCCCTCCCTCCATCGGTTCCACACCCGGTAAAACAATTTTTCTGTGGAGAACCACCTCCGTCTTCCCTTCTCCTCCAGCTTTTTCTTCAGGTCCTCAAAATCCTTATAATCCGGCAGCACATCGGAGGAAAACAATATGTATTTTCCGTCCGCAGAGAAGCGAAAATCCGTAATGTCGGCAGCGAATTCAAGAAGAACCTTAGCTTCCCCTCCCCGGCGGGGAAGAAGGTATATTTTCACTTTCCCGTCCCTGGCTGAAAGGAAGGCCAGGTCCCCCTCCGGGGTAAACCTCGGGGAAAAGTCCTCGCCGGAAAAGGTCGCCCTCCAGTATTTCCCGCTCTTAAGGTCCATGAGGTAAATAAAGGAAAGGTTGCGGTTTTCCTTCAGGGACGGGGTGGAGACCACAAAAGCCAGGGTTTCCCCATCCGGGGAAACCTGAAGCTCCCTTATCTGAGAAACCTTGATGAAATCCTCAAACTTCAGGGCTCTGGAAAATCCGGGGCCCGCCAGAAGCAGTAGAAGGAAAACGGCAGCTCTTTTCATGACCACCTCCTTTCCCCGTTGCAAAGGGGATAGATTTATTTTATAATTAAGAGTAAACTTTTCAAAGGAGGGAAAAATTGGCTCTGACCAAGGAAGAAAAGCAGAGGATCATCAAGGAATTTCAACTCCACGAGAAGGATTCCGGCTCCCCTGAAGTTCAGATTGCCCTGCTCACCGAGAGGATAAAGAGGCTCACCGAGCACTTTAAGATTCATAAGAAGGACTACCACTCCAGAAGGGGAATGATGATGCTCATAGGACAGAGACGGCGTCTTCTCAACTACCTGAAGAAAACCGATTTTAACCGCTACAGGGAAGTAATTAAAAAACTGGGGCTGAGGAAGTGAGATTATGCAGGAAGGAAAAATAGAGATTGAGGTAGGGGGCCGACGCCTTAGCATTTCCACCGGGAAATTGGCAAAACAGGCCAACGGGGCGGTGGTGGTGAAATACGGGGATACCATGGTTCTGGTTACTGCCACCTCCTCCAAAAAGGAGAGGGAAGGGGTGGATTTTCTTCCCCTCCTGGTGGACTACAGGGAGAACACATATGCCGCGGGTAAAATACCGGGGGGATTCTTTAAAAGGGAAGGAAAACCCACGGAAAGGGAGGTCACCACGAGCCGTCTCATAGACCGCCCCATAAGACCCCTCTTCCCGGCGGGCTATCACTACGACACCCAGATAGTGGTTTCCCTCCTCAGCTATGACAGGGAGAACGAGCCCGATATCCTGGGGATCATAGGGGCCTCCGCCTCCCTGATGCTTTCTGATATACCTTACAGAATACCCATAGCAGCGGTGAGGGTGGGCTACATAGACGGGAACTTCGTCGTAAACCCCACCAATTCCCAGCTGGAAAACTCAACCCTGAATCTGGTGGTGGCGGGCTCCAGGGACGGTATAGTCATGGTGGAGGCCGGAGCCAGCCAGGTCTCCGAGGACTTCTTGGTTGATGCCTTCCAGGTAGCCCACAGCGAGATAAAAAAGATAGTGGATACTGTGGAAGAACTAACGGGTAAGTTCGGGAAGGAGAAGATGGACTTCCAGGAGGAGGTCCTTCCGGAGGATGCCCTGAAGGAGGTGGAGGAAAGGATAGGAAGAGAGCTGAAGCAGGCCATAAATGTTGAGGGAAAATTAAACAAGGAAAAGGCCATATCCGAGCTCAAGGAGAAATTCCTGGAGGAATTCCCGGAGGAAGAACAGGAACTTCAGGGAAAGCTTTTTGATGAGGTAAAAAAGAGAATCTTCCGCAGGCAGGTCTTAGAGGAAAGAAAGAGGCCCGACGGAAGGGCCTTCAACGAAGTAAGACCCCTGCACATAGAGGTGGGAATCCTTCCCAGGGCCCACGGCTCCGCCCTTTTCCAGAGGGGGGAGACCCAGGCATTGGTAACCACCACCCTGGGGACCTTTGAGGACATCCAGCGCCTGGACCTTCTCCAGGGGGAAGATTTCAAGAGGTTCATGCTCCACTACAATTTCCCTCCCTTCTCCGTCGGTGAAGTTTCCCCGTTGAGGGCTCCCTCCAGGAGGGAGATAGGCCACGGGGCCTTAGCCGAGAGGGCTTTAAGGCCGGCCATACCACCGGAGGAGGAATTTCCTTACACCATAAGGGTGGTTTCCGATATTCTGGAATCCAACGGATCTTCCTCCATGGCCACGGTCTGCGGGGGATGCCTTTCCCTGATGGACGCCGGGGTTCCCCTCAGGTATCCGGTGGCCGGAATAGCCATGGGGTTAATCTACGAGAGCGACGAAAAATACGCCATCCTCACGGACATAGCTGGCCTGGAGGACCACTATGGGGACATGGATTTTAAGGTGGCAGGCTCCAAGGAAGGAATAACAGCCCTTCAGATGGACATAAAAATCAAAAAGGTTTCCTACGAGGTTCTGAGCAAAGCCCTTCATCAGGCAAAGGAGGCCCGGCTTTATGTTCTGGAGAAGATGCTGGATGTTCTGCCTCAGCCCAGAAAATCCATATCTCAGTATGCCCCCAGGATAATCACCCTGCAGATAAACCCTGCTAAAATAAAGGACCTCATAGGGCCTGCAGGCCGCACCATAAAGGGAATAATAGAGAGGACCGGGGCCAAGATTAACATAGAGCAGGACGGAAGCGTTACCATAGCCGCCGAAACCATGGAGGAGGCAGAGGCGGCCAGGAAGGCGGTGGAGGAAGTTACCCAGAGCGCAGAGGTGGGGAAAATATACATAGGAAAGGTGGTGAGAATAGAGGACTACGGGGCCTTCATAGAGATTCTCCCCAATGTCATTGGCCTTCTGCATATTTCCGAAATCTCCCACCGCAGGATAAGAAGCGTCAGGGATGTGCTGCGGGAAGGCCAGGAAGTGGTGGTTAAGGTAATCGCCAAGGACGAATACGACAGGATAAAGCTTTCCAAGAAGGTCCTGGAGGAAATTGAGGAAGGGGAGGAGGAAGAAAGAAGGCACCACCACAGGGAAAACCGCCGCCGGGGGCACAATAGAAGAAGACCCCCCAGGAGAAATGAAAGATAAAGGTTTTACCTATGTAGAGCTCATTGCCGTGGCTGCCATCCTCTCGGTCCTGGCCATGGCAGTAATTCCCCTTTCCTATACGGTGGTTAAGAAGAAAAAGGAAATTGAGCTTATGTATGCTTTAAGGACCATAAGGACCGCCATAGACGAATACAAAAAACTGGCGGACGCAAAAAAAATAAAGGTGGAGAACCCCTTAACCACCCTGGGTTATCCCCCCACCCTGGAAACCCTGGTGGAAGGGGTGGAGGCCACGGACAAGAAGGGCCTAAAAATTAAATTCCTCAGAAGAATACCCTGGGACCCCATGACGGAATCCTTTGATTGGGGCCTCAGGTCTTACCAGGACGAGCCGGACTCTGAGACCTGGGGGGGACAGAATGTCTACGATGTCTACACCAGGTCCCTGGAGGTGGGGCTAAATGGGATACCGTACCGGAAATGGTAGGGGATTTACCCTCTTGGAGCTTCTGGTGGTGATGACCATAATAGGTATTCTGGCTGCCATAGCCATACCGAACTACTACAACTCCGTAAAGAAGGCCAAGGAAGCTGCCCTCAGGGAGGACCTCTTTCAAATGAGGAAGCTTATTCAGCAGTTTAAGCTGGACAAAGGAAGATATCCCCGCTCCCTTCAGGAGCTGGTGGAGGAAAAGTATTTGAGGGCCATCCCGGTAGACCCCATTACAGGTTCCTCAGAAACATGGGTGGAGGTCCAGGAGGAGCTCTCCCTGGAGGAGCTGGCCGAGGGAAAAATACCCGGAATAGTGGATGTGAAATCGGGTTCCGACAAAATTTCCACCGAAGGAACCCCCTACAATCAGTGGTGATGCAGAGAGGCTACACCTTCCTGACCATAATTTTCGTCCTTTTTTTAGTGAACCTGTCCCTGATGGTGGCCATCCCGGTCTGGGAGACCCAGATAAAAAGAAACCTGGAAAAGGAGGCCATATTCCGGGGAACCCGCATAGTGGAGGCCATAGGCAGGTACATTAAAAAACACCCGGGAAAACTTCCGAAGAACCTGGACGAGCTGGTAAAGGAAAAATTGCTGAGGAGAAAATGGCGGGACCCCCTTTCCAAGGGAAACTGGTATCTGGTAATGCTGCCCCAGGTTCCCAATCCGGATTTCGTATACCTCGTAAAGGAGGAAGAGGCAGGAGAGTTTCCCCGCCCGGCCCTCATAGGGGTAGCCCCCAGGGCCACCGGGGAGGCGGTAATTTCCTACGAGGGACACACCCAATACGAGGATTGGCTTTTTATAATCAAGTTCACCGACAAAAAACTGCGGAAAAAATATTGGAAAAAATAATCTTCCTTTCCGCCGGCGAGTATTCCGCTGACCTGTGGGGTGCCTCCCTGCTCAAGGAGCTTCGGCTTCCTGCCTTCGGAATAGGAGGGGAGAATCTGAAGCGTCAGGGGCTGGAAATTGTTTACCCCATGGAGGAGATTCAGTGGGCCGGGGTTTTTGAGCTGGCCCCCCATCTCCTGAAAATAAGAAGATTGCTGAAGGCCCTAACCCGGGAGATACTCCGCAGAAAGCCCGCCGCCTTGGTCCTCATAGACCTTCCTGATTTTCACTTCATGCTGGCAAGGATGGTTAAGAAACGGGCAAATATCCCCGTGGTTCACTATGTCAGCCCCACCGTATGGGCCTGGAGGCCGGGAAGGATAAAAAAGGTGAAGAAACTGGTGGACCTGGAACTCCTTATTTACCCCTTTGAAAGGGAAATTTACAGAGAATGGGATATCCCCCACTGCTTTGTAGGGCATCCGGGGATGGAAAGGGTGAGACCGGAGATATCCAGGGAGGAATTTTCAAGAATTTACGGGGTGGAGAACTTTATCACCCTTCTTCCCGGGAGCAGGCCCATGGAAATAAAGAACCACATGCCGGTGCTCTTGCAATTCACAAGGGCTTTCAGGGAAAGGAACCCTGGGGTAAAGGTCCTTCTGGCGGTGGCCCCCACCACTAAGGAAAAATTGAGGGAATACCCCCTGGAAGGGATAATAACCGTGGAAAAACATCGCTACTCCTCCATGGCCTACGCCCGGGCCGTCCTCTCCGCTTCGGGCACCGCAACCCTGGAAACCGCTTTTTTGCTCACCCCATTCCTGGTCTTCTACCGTCTTCCTGCCTTCACCTACGCTGTGGTGAAACCCCTGGTAAAACTGGAAAGGTACTCCATAGTCAACATCCTGGCTGGAAGGGAAATAGTGAGGGAGTTCTTTCAGAGAAAGTTCACCGTGGAGAACCTCCTTCAGGAGACCGAGAAAATACTGAGGGAGGGAAATTACAAAGACCGGATTAAAAAGGACCTGGAGGAGATAAGGAAAATGTTTCCCTCCACCCCTGCCTCCCGCTTGGCCGCTAAGGCCATACTAACCCTCATTGAAGAAGGAGCTGGGAGGCTGGATGAAGTCTGTAGGGGAACCTGAACTGGCGGACCCTTTCCTTGGGAATCGTCTTCCCGTAATCGGTACTGCCCAGCCCCCTTTCTTCGGCGTACTTCAGGTAATAAAGCTTCTTCGGGTCCACCCCGGCTAAGGCCGCCGCTAAGGAGTCCACCAGAACCAGGTCAGGGGAAATGAGGGCAAGCTGATGAAAAACAGGACTGCCCTGAAGGGGCCCCCTCCCTTCCACGGCGAAAAGACCATCCACTATTCCCACATCGGGTTTTAGAAGGGATACCACCCTGGCTATGTTTCTGGCCGCCAGCCTGTAGTAAGGCCGGGGGTCCTCAGGCCATAGTTTCCCCCCGTAAAGAAATTGTCTATCCGCCGGATGGGTCATTTCAAAGGCCAGGTTGTCCAGGGTGGCGGAAAGAATCAAAATGGGATGGGTCTTGGGAGGGGTAAAGGAGACGAGGAGGGAAGGCCTGAAGGTAGAAACCCTGATCTTTTTCGGCCCGTTAACCGTCTCGGCCTCCACCTCCTGATAATCCCCCTTTTCCAAAGGTAAAAGTTCAGCCCCTTCCCTTTTGGCCAAGGCGTATTTTAACCTCTTAAAAGCCTCCTCCGTATTCTTCCCTTCACGATAAGCCTCGTAGCTGGCCCCGGCAATAATGACCTTAGTAGAAGGGGAAACCTCCTTTATGAATCGGGTAAGCTCCGCGGCGGCCTCCACATTGGTCATCTCGTACTTCCCGCGAAAACTGAGTAGGCTCACCACCACCCCCACCTCCCTTTTCCCTTCAATCTCCCTGGCAAAATAGGACCTCTCAAGAAGTTTTCTTATGTTTAAAGGCCGCCGGCTTTCCCTTACCAGGGTTAATCTTTTCATTTTTCAAGCGAAAAACAAAAACCCCCCTTTCCCTCAGGGAAAGGGGGAAGGGCCTTCCTTCAGAGCTTTTCCTGAATTTTCTTTCCGAGCTTGGCCTTCAAAACCTCCTTGGCAGGTATCTTAATCTTTTCCTTGGTCCTAGGATTGATTCCCGTCCTGGCCGCCCTTTTCACCTTGCTGATGGAAATGTAGCCGGGAACTATAACCTTCTGCCCCCTGGCTGCCACTTCTCCGGCCTTCTCCAGGAAGAGCTTTACGGCTTTTTTAGCCTTTTCCTGGCTTATTCCCAGCTCCTTGGCGATCTCCTTGTAAATCTTTTCCATACCTTCACCTCCTAAAGGATTTTCTAATCTGTATTATAGATACAAGAGGGGCCTTTTTCAACAGAAACCCCAATATATTCAAGGACTCTTCCGCTCATTTTCCCTTCAGGAAAGGAAGGGCAGCCCGAAGAAACAGGGTCCGGGGTTCCTGAACTTCCTGAAGCCTTACATGGGGATGGGTCCTGCTCAGGTACAAAAAGGCCGCTCTTTTGTTTTCCGGATGAAATAACAGGGTGGCGCCGGTAAATCCGTGGTGGAGGAGAACCTTCCCCCTGGTTTCCCAGCCGAAGCTCCTTCCACCCTTCAATTCGGTTTCAGCGAAGCTTTTGCCCTGCCCGAGCTCCTCAAAAACTAAGGGATACTTTAATACTTCCTTGGCCCTGGAGAAGGCCCCGGCGTTCCCTCCATCCCCTCCCCAATAAAAGGAGTTTCCATCGTGAACCTCCCCTTCTATGAGGTAATCCCTGAATCTCACCCGGGCCTGCGGAGCCCTTGACCTCTCGTAAAGGTTCCCTTTTTCAGTGGGGACCGCCGGGAAGGCCCTTCCCATTCTGATGTCAAAATCCCTGCCCCTGAAGAACTCTTCGGCAAAATCTCCCAGCCTCCTCCCGGTTATCCTCTCCACCACCATCCCGAGAAGAAAATACCCCATACAGGAATATTTAACTTCCCCCCTCCCTTCGGGCTTCAGGGAGAAAAGAACCTCCTTCATCCTGTCCCGGCCAGGGCCTTTTCCATAAAGGGGAACCCAGGATGGAAGACCGGAGGTGTGGGTTCCCAGTTCCAGCAGCGTGAGGTCCCAGGGTGCCTCCGGCAGGAACTTTCTAATGCTGTCCTGCAGGGAAAGCTCCCCCCTCTGGTAAAGCCAGAGAACTATGTGGGCGGTAACCATGGGCTTGGTTATGGAGGCCAGGTCCAGGTAAAGGTCCTGCTTCCATGGCTCAGGTTCAGGGAGCAGGGTTCTACAACCGTAGGAGGAATAGAACACCACCTTCCCCCTTTCGCCAAGAAGTATCTCTCCCCCGGGGATTCCCAGGGCTTCCGCCCTGCTAAGAACTTCTTTCAGCAATTTCAGATATCTTCTCAGCCCAGCCCAGAGCCTTTACCGCCGTAACATCCCACCTCTCCCCCCTTCCCTTTATGGCTTCTATAAACCTTTCCATTTGGGCCCTGAGGGGCTCCTTGGAAACTATCCTTGTCCATTCCTCCTCTATTCCGTAAAGGGTTGGCCTGAACCTGGCGAAGGTATTCTGGGCAAAATCCAGCTTGACATATAGGCCCGAAGGGAAGAAGGCGTCCAGACGGCGGAGCTTCTTGTCGTATATTCTGCTGGCGGTAATCTCCACCACGCAGGAAGGGAACCTCAATATGGCCGTGGCAAAGTCCAGCTTCCCCGTGGCAAACCGCACCCCGGAGGCGTGAATCAATTGGGGTTCCTCCCTCAAAAGGGAAAGGACGATTTCAAGGTCATGGATCATCAGGTCCTGGACCACATTTATGTCCAAGGACCTGCCGGTAAAGGGGGAAAGCCTCTGGGCCCTTATGAAATTGGGTTTTTCCTTTATCTCAAAAAGCCTTCTGGCCGCCGGATTAAACCTCTCCACATGGCCTACATGTAGGACAACATTCTTCTTCTCGGCCAGGGTAAGGAGTTCCTCCGCTTCCTGGCTGGAGGAGGTAATGGGCTTTTCTACCAGGAGGTTTATCCCCTTCTCCAGGAAATGCCTGGCGATTTCGTAATGGGAATGGGTGGGGGTGGCCACCACCACTCCATCCACATCCTTCACCCGGGTGTAATCTAAGAGGGGCTCGGCGGAATACTCTGAGCCCACCTCTTCGGCCCTCTCCTTTATTATGTCCACCACATAGACGAGCTCCGCCTCTGAGATCTCGGAAATAACCCTGGAGTGGAGGCTTCCAAGCTTCCCTACTCCCACCACAGCCAGCTTCACCCTATTCATTTTCCGGCTCCTCCCAGGAAATTATTTTTATTCGCCTCCTGCGGGCAAAATCCAGAGAAAGTTCCGGATTCAGAAAAATGGTCTTCCCGGCCTCAAAAACCAGGTTTTTCCCTCCTGCCTCAGCCATGGCCTCTAAGGTGGAAGGGCCCACCACCGGAAGGTCATATCGGAGATCCTGAGAAGGGCGGCTCACCTTAACCACGGTGAAATCCTTGACCAGCTCCCCGGCCCTCCTTATCATCCTGTCGGTCCCCTCCATGGCCTCCACCGCCACCACCGCCCCCTCCTTCCAGGCTATGGCCTGTCCTATATCCATCCGGGCCAGCTCCTTAGCCAGCGAATAGGCCCTGGAAATCTCCTTCAGCTCCTGCTGGCTAAATCTTCCCACCAGCTCTCCCCGGGGGAAAACCAGATGGGGAACAAACTTGAGGGGGCTTACAAGTTTCACGCCCCTTTCCTCTATTATCTCCCCTATGGTCTTCAGTATCTCCATGGGCTTTTTTCCCTTCAACCTCCTTACCAGAGGAAGAAGGGAGGGCTTGGTAAACAGGGACGAGAAGACTATTTTGTGCTCCACTTTACCCACCATCACCGCCTCATCGGGGGAAAGGGTCTCCATGGTGGAGAGAGCCTTGCCTGCATCCTCTATTTTGAAATTGAAGACCTGGGGTGCCTCTATGGGCTTCTTTGAAAAGTTGAAAACCACCACATCGTATCCTTGGGACCGGGCTCCCTTCACCACTTCCCCGGGCAAAATTCCTTCCCCGGCCACCACCAACAGTCTCATCTTTTCCTTATTTTTCTGTGAAATCCCCGCCTGGGGTCCAGGGTTCTAAGGAAATCCAGAAGAACCTTTATCTCCGGCCTCTCTCCCAGTTCCTCCTCTATCTTTTCTATGGCGTCCTTCAAGAGGAGCCCGGAGCGAAGCAGGAGCCTGAAGGCCTTATCTATGGCCCTTATCTGTTCCCGGCTAAATCCCCGGCGGGAAAGGCCCACGGTATTTACCCCCACAATCTCCAAAGGGCGAAGCCCTACGACCTTGGCATAGGGAAGAACATCCTGGTTCACCGCGCTGTATCCCCCCACAAAGGCATGGGCCCCTATCCTGGAGAACTGTTGCACACCAACGAAGGCGCTCAGTATGGCGTAGTCATGAACCTCCACATGCCCGGCTATGGAAGCACCGTTGGTAAAAACCACATGGTTTCCTATCTTGCAATCGTGGGCTATGTGGGAGTAAGCCATGAAGTAGTTGTCGTTGCCTATAACCGTCTTCCCTTTATCCTTGGTGGAGCCCTTGTTTATGGTTACATACTCCCTTATAACATTCCTGTCCCCTATGTAAATTTCCGTGGGCTCCAATTTGTATTCCAGGTCCTGGGGGCCTCCCCCTATGGACGCGAAGGGATAAATTACATTCTCTTCCCCTATAAAGGTAGGTCCCTGGATCCATACATTGCCGAAAACTATGGTTCCTGCGCCTATTTTTATCGGCCCCAGCCTTCCATCCAGGATGGCATAGGGACCTACTTCCACCCCCTCCTCCAGGTGAACTTCCCCCAGGAGCTGGGCGGTGGGGTGAACCTTCATTCCTCCTCCACTCCTATGGACTGGATAAGGGCCTGGGCCGCCACCTCTCCCTCCACCCTGGCCACCCCCCGCATGGCGGCGTAATTGCTCCTTAATTTCTCCACGGTAAGCTCCATTTCCAGCACATCCCCGGGAACCACCGGCCTCTTGAACCGGGCCTCCTTTATTCCAGCCAGATAAAAGAGCTTTTTCCTGGCCTCCTCAAAGGAATAAAGCAACAAAACTGCCCCTGTCTGGGCCATGGCCTCCAGAATGAGGACCCCCGGCATCACTGGCCTCCCGGGGAAATGGCCCTGGAAAAAGGCTTCGTTGAAGGTTACATTCTTTATTCCGACGATTCTTTTCCCTTCCTCCACCTCCTTTATTTTATCCACAAGCATGAAAGGGTAGCGATGGGGGAGGAGGGCCAGAATCTCTTCCACCTTCATTTTCCTATCCCCACCTGTTTGTCAAACATCTTATCCAGCTCGCCTATCACTTCTGAGGAAATGTCTATGACAGGGTCGGAATATATAACCTGCCTTTTGTCCAGAACCAGCACCAGACCCTTGGCCTTGGCCACCCTTTTTATCACCTTAAGCATCTTCTGCTGAAAGGCGCCGAGCTTCTTCTGATTGGCCCTGGCCAGTTCGTCCTTGGCATCGTCCACATACCTTTTGAGGGCCTTCTGCTTTTCCATTATCTTATCCTGGAGGTTTTGAACGGCCTGGGGACTCATTACTCCCTGCTGGGTCTGAAGCTTCCTCTGAAGGTTCTGAATTTCCTTCTGCCTCCGGGCTATCTCCGCCTCCTTCCTTTTTTGAAGAGCCTGAAGTTCGCTCAATATCTTTTTCCCCTCCTTGGAATTGGCCAGAATATAGTCCGGGTTCACCACCCCTATCCTTATCTTCTGGCTATAAGCCGCTGCCGAAAGCAGAGCTAAGGAGAGAATTCCCAAGAGTGCTTTTTTCATGCCTACCTCCTTTAAAATGTTCTTCCCATTCCTATCCTTATGGTGAAGTTTCTATCGTATTTGGTGGGAAGCTTAGGATTATACGATATTATCAGACGGAAGGGAATTCTAAGCATCTCTATGAAAACTCTTCCCTCCACTCCGGTGCAATAGTAAAGGTCCGTTATGTCCATGCTTTGATTTTCGCTATAAACATTTCCTGCGTCCAGAAATAGAACCACCGCCATGGGCGAGTCCTTCATCCTTATCTCATATTCTAAGTTAAACAGCACGGATTTGGTCCCCCCTATTCTTACTCCGTTCTCCTGGGGGCTTACCCGATAGAAATCAAACCCCCTGAGGGACTGCTCTCCCCCCATGAAAATCCTTTCGTAAATGGGAATGGTGCTGTCGCCCAGGGCCTTCATGTATTGAAGCCTGAAGTGCATGCCCAGGATATGTCCCCATTTGAACTTGTGATAATGGGTGAACTCCACCCAGTTGCTTACGAAGTCCGTTTCGCTTCCCAGAGCCCTGTTGGCGATCTTCAGGCCGTAAAGGTAAAGGGTTCCCTTCTCGGGCCAGATAGGGGAGTCCACGCTGGAGCGGTAAATTACCGGCGAGATGGCAGCGATTCTCATATTGGTAAACCAGAGAAGGCGGTAAAATTCCGGCAAATTGTTTATATAATCCTCGTTCACATCCTTTAAGGATATGAAATCATTGGTATAGGAGAAATCAAACCTCCAGAAGCCCTTTTTTATACCGAAGGTGAGCCCCCCTCCCTTCATCTGCCTGGTAAACATGTAGGGGAAGATGGAAAGGTTGTTGTGTATGTTAAAGGTGAGGAAGATGGGCCTATCAAAGAGATAGGGTTCAGTGAAGGAAATGCTATAGCTTTTGTATCGGGTGCCATACTGAAGGAAGAGGCTGAGGTTTTCCCCCTTCCCCATAAAATTGGAGGTGGAAAGGGACCCCCCCACGAAATAACCGAAGAATCCCCCATAACCGGCGTTGAAGAATATCTGGTTCCTGTGCATCTCCTCCACTTTAACCACCACATCCATTTTGTCTTCCCCCACCGGATGAAAATCAGGGTTCTCCTTTATCTCCACGATGCCCAGCTGTCTTATCCTGATGAGGCTGTTCTTAAAGGCCTCCACATTGAAGTAATCGCCCTCGGCTATGAGAAATTCCCTTCTGAGGACTTTGTCGTAGGTATAGGTGTTCCCCTTGAAATCCAGGCGATGAAGCCTTACTCTTTTGTTCTCTATTATCCTGAAGGTTATGTCCACCCGGTGGCTTTCCGGCTTGGGTTCCTCAATGGGAATTACCTGAGCGTATATGTAACCGATGGAGCCGTAGAGGTCCTGAATATTTTTTACCGAATCCTCCCTCTTGCTGAGGGAGTAAATTTGATTCCTTTTGAGAAGGATCAGGGACTTTATGAGGCCCCTGGGGAAGGCTTTGTTCCCTTCCACCTCCACCTTCCCTACCCGATATATGTTCCCCTCGTTGACCTGAAAGACAACCCTGATCATCTTCCTCTTCTGCCCCAGAAAATCCCTTCTCTCCTCTATCTCAATCCTGGGTTCCCCCACGAACACATCCAGAAAACCCAGGTCCAAGTATTTTTTCCGCAGTTCCTGGCGGGCCTCCTCCAGGGCCCTGGAGGAATAGACCGTTTTTTTCAGGTATATCAGGTTGAAAGGGGAAAATTTCCTTATGGACCTTATGGCTCCGACCAAGACCGGGGTAGGGACCATGGAGTTCCCTCTTATATCAATTTCCCCGATCCTGAGCTTGCCCCCGGCCCTGACATCAAATGTTAAGGTTATTTCCTCCTTCCCCTCCTTTTGCACCTCCACCCTTCCCAGGGCAAAACCCTTTTCCTTAAGAAAATCCTCTATCACCTTCTTTACCCTGGCCACCCTGGAGGGCTGATAATAGGAATAGGGGAGGATTTCCACCCCCTCTTCCTTTAATTTATCGGTTATATCCGTTTTCTTTATGTACCGGTCGGTTTTTATTACCACCCTCTTAACGATGGGCCTTTCCTTAACGACAAAACGAAGAACCCTACCTTCATCCTTTATGTAAACCTGAATATCGGAAAAAAATCCGGTCTTCCATAGGTTCTCAATGTCCTGCCTCACCCGGGCAGGGCTGAATTCCATCCCCTCGGAGGAAACTAAATAGTACTTTACCGTCTCAGGGGAAAGCCTTTTTAGCCCTAAGATCTCAATTTTTTCTATCTTTGCTGCCCATAGGGGAAGGAGAAGAAGAACTGCCAGTCCTGCCTTTAATAGTAAAGCTACCCTGTTTTTCATTGACCTCAATTATAATCCATTTTCCGGTTTTGTTCAAAAGAAGCTCCGCTGCCCTGTCTATTATTTCCCTTTCTATAATCCTGCGCAGGGGCCTGGCTCCGAATTTCCATTCCCCAAGGGCTTTGCTTACCAGAAGCTCCAGGGCGGATGGGGAAAGCCTGAGCTCCCAGCCCGTGTCCTTAGCCTCCTGATTTACCTCAGCGATTATGGAGCGGGCTATTTCCCTGAGGTCCTCCCGGGTCAAAGGACTGAAGAAAATCACCTCATCCAGGCGATTTAAAAACTCCGGAGGGAAGAAGCCGCTGACGCTTTCCCTGAGCAATTTTTCCCTATCGGAGGAGCTCAGGGAAGCAAAACCAACCTTTCTGGCAGAAAGCATCTCCCTGGTCCCGATATTGGATGTCATTATGATTATGGTATTGGTGAAGTCCGCCGTCCTTCCCATCCCATCGGTGAGTCTTCCATCCTCCAGGACCTGAAGGAAAAGGTTGAAGATGGAGGGGTGGGCCTTTTCTATTTCGTCTAAGAGCACCACGGAGTAGGGGTTATTCCTTACCCTTTCGGTCAAATAACCTCCTCTACCGTAGCCAACATAACCCGGAGGCGCCCCTATAAGCTTGGATATGGTGTGCTCCTCCTTGAATTCGGACATGTCTATTCTTATGAGCTTATCTTCGCTGCCCATAAGGTGCTTGGCCAGGACTCTGGCAGTATGGGTTTTTCCCACACCGGTGGGCCCCACGAAGAGGAAAATCCCCCAGGGCCTTTTTCCTCTTCTAACCCCCACCGAGGCCCTCTTTATGGCGGAAACCAGGGCCTCTATGGCATGGCGCTGGCCGATTATTTCCCTTTCCATCCTTGCCCGAAGCCTGAACACCCTTTCCTTCTCGCTTTCCTTGAGGTTAGGCAGGGGGATACCGGTTTTGCGGGAGACCAATTTTTCTACATCCGCCTTCCTCACCACCCTCCTTCCCTGAAGGGCCACCATGGCCCCGGACTCGTCCAGAAGGTCCACCGCCTTGTCCGGAAACTGCCTGTAGGTCAGGTAAAGGGAGGAAAGGTGGACCATGGCCTTCAGGGCTTCCTTGGTGTAACGGACCCCGTGATGCTCCTCGTACTTCCACCTCAGCCCCCTGAGTATCTCCATAACCTCCTGCCGGGAAGGAGGTTCAACAAATATCTTCTGGAATCTCCTGTCAAGGGCAGGGTCCTGTTCTATGGTGGTCCTGTAGTCCGAGGGCGTGGTGGTGCCTATAACCCTTATCCTGCCCGTTGCTAAAAAGGGCTTCAATATAGAGGCAGCATCTATGGCTCCCTCGGCAGCTCCTGCCCCCACTATGGTGTGAATTTCATCTATAAAGAGGATTACATCGTTTCTCTCCAGCACCTCTTCCAGAATATCCCTCATTCTTTCCTCAAACTCCCCCCTGTAGCGGGTTCCAGCCACCACATCGGACATGGAAAGCATGAGGATGGTTTTATCTCTGAGAAAAGGAGGAACCTCCCCCCGGGCCATCCTCTGGGCCAGGCCCTCCACTATGGCGGTTTTCCCCACCCCGGCCTCCCCTATAAGAAGAGGATTGTTCTTCCTCCTTCGGGCCAGCACATTCATCAACATCTCCACTTCCCTTTCCCTTCCTATAAGGGGATCCAGCCTACCCTTCCTGGCCAGGTCCACTAAGTCCACAGAGAACTCTTCCAGGACTTCAGGAACCGGAGGAAACTCCTCGTCCTCCGGAAAGCCCCTGAGGATGTAGGACCTCAGCCTCATGGGGCTCATACCATAGCTCATCAAAAGCTCCGCCGCCACCGATTGCCTCTCCCGGAGGATCCCCAGAAGGATGTGCTCCACCCCCACAACCTGGGAGTTCATGGACGCCGCCTCCTCCTCCGCGTAATCCAGTACTCTATCGGAGGCTTCGCTAAGGGGAATGTCGGTAATGTAAACCTTCAGGGAGGAAGGCGCTGGTTTCAAAATGCTGAGGTCCTCCCTCAGCTGCTCCGGGTCTATGTGGAAGGCCCGCAGTATTCTGCTTACATTCCCTATTTTAACCTTGGTCATGCCCAGGAGGAGGTGTTCCGGCTCCACCTGGGCTTCTCCGTAGTCAAAAAGGGCTATCTGCCTGGCAAAATTTATTACCTGTTTGGCTCCTTCGCTTAATCTGTGCAACATCTCAATTTACCCCTTTCCAACAAATATATTTTACCCCATTTTTCGGCAATTTCCCTGTTGTGGGTAACTATTATAAGCGTAAATCCCAGCTGGCGGTGTAGGCGCGCCAGAATATCCATGAGCTGGGAAGAGGATTTCCAGTCAAGGTTTCCGGTGGGCTCGTCGGCAAGAAGAAGGCTGGGGGAGTTGACCAATGCCCTGGCCAGGGCCACCCTCTGTTTTTCGCCCCCGGAGAGCTGGGCGGGTTTAAATTTTAGCCTATGGCCCATCCCCACCATCTCAAGAACCCGCCGGGCCCTTTCCTCCGCTCCCCTTTCCCCTCTTATAATCAGGGGCATCATGACATTTTCCAGGACGGTAAACTCCGGCAGCAGGTGGTGGAACTGAAATACGAATCCTATCTTTCTGTTTCTGAAAAGGGCCAGCTCCCCTTCTCCCATGGAGGAGATTTCCTGACCGTTCAGAGAAACCCTGCCGGAAGTGGGCCTTAAAAGGGTTCCTATTATGTGAAGCAGGGTTGTCTTACCACTACCTGAGGGTCCCATGATGGAGACCGCCTCCCCCTTCCCTACAGCCAGGTCCACCCCCCCTAAAACCTCAATTTCCCCGTCCGGGGAAGGATATCTCTTTACCACCCCCTCCAGCCTTACTTCACTCATACCTTATGGCCTCCGAAGGGTCTATGGAAGATGCCTTCCTGGCGGGGTAAACAGTGGATAGGAAGCTTATGAAAAGGGCAAAGACCCCTACCCCTATGGCTTCCAAGGGCTTTACCTGAAAAGGGACATGGTCCAGCTGATATATGTCAGGGGGGATCCTTATGAGGCTGAACCTGTTGGCCAGGAAGGAAAAAATTACCCCCAGGGCCTCCCCGATAACAACCCCTAAAAATCCTACCAGCAGCCCCTGAAGCATGAAGACCATGGAAATATCCTTCCTGGTAGCTCCCATGGACATGAGGATGCCAATATCCTTCACCTTCTCCATAACCATGAGGATGAGGGAGGCCACTATGTTGAGGGCAGCCACCACCACGATAAGGGCTATGACCATAAAGATAACCTTCTTCTCCAGTTTCAGGGATTCAAAGAGGGTCCTGTTGATTTCGCTCCAGGGGGTAAAGGTAAAATCCGGGAATTTTTCCTGAAGCAAGTGAGCATACTCTGACGCCCTGTATATATCGTTCACATCTATGTTTATGTAGTTTACCGGGAGCTCCTCTCCAAGCATTTCCCTCGCTTTATCCAAGGGAAAAGCAGCCGCGGTATTGTCCAGAACATAAAGGCCGCTGGAAAATCCCCCTTCCACCTTTACCCTCCTGGCCCTGGGCCTTGCCCCAAAGGGGGTAAGCTCCAGCTTGGGAAGATAAACCTCCAAGGTCTCTCCGGGAAAGACCCCCAGGGATTCCATAAGCCTCATCCCCAGCAAAAGCCCTTCTCCCTTGTAGCCCTGGGCCCAGGGAGGAGGGGAAGTCAAGGAGATCCCCCTTAGCATAACGGCCTGGGTTGAAAGAGGACCCTTGGCCAGGGCCTGGTATATGGCCTGGGGATAGGCCCTTTTCACGAAGGGTAATTCTCCCATCCTCCGGCAAACGCTTTTCCAATCCCTTATTCCTCCCTCCGGTAGCGAGGCCATGATGGCTGAGGTGGCCTCCAGCACCTTACCCTGGATTTCGCTGTGGAATCCGGATATCAGAGCCAGGGCCACCACTAAGGAGGCAACCCCTATGGTGATTCCCAGGACGGAAACCGCAGAAATAAGGGATATGAAGGTTTGCTTTCTCCTGGAGAAGAGGTAGCGAAGGGCAACGAAGAGGGGGAACTTCATCCTTTCTTCCTCATAAGAGGAAAGAGGATAACCTCCCTTATATTAGGGGAATCGGTGAAAATCATTACGGTCCTGTCTATTCCGATCCCCTCACCGGCCGTGGGGGGAAGGCCGTAGCTCAGGGCCTCTATGTAATCCAGATCCACCTCCGCCCCTTCCTCCTTCCTGCGGACCTGCTCCTCAAACCTCGCCCTCTGTTCCTCCGGGTCCGTAAGCTCTGAGAAGGCGTTGGCTATCTCCATGCCAGCCATTATAAGCTCAAACCTTTCGGTAAGTCTGGGGTCCTCTCTATGTTCCTTGGCCAAGGGGGAGATAACCTTGGGGTGGTCCATCACGAAGGTAGGGTCCCAGAGTTTCTCCTTTATGTGGAGGTCAAAGAGAAAATCCAGGGCCTTACCGTAGGTGGAGGGAGGAGGGCCTGCATCCTCGGGAAATTCCTCCCTGGCCCTGCTCAGGACCCACTTCTCATCCCACAGCATCTCCTTCTCCACCCCCAGAGCCTCCGCTAAGGAATCCATGAACTTTATCCTTCGCCAGGGAGGGGAAAGGTCCAGTTCCCTGCCCTGGTAGCTGCCCTGCAACCCACCCCATACGGAAACAGCGAGCTCCTGGAAGAGCTCCTCGGTAAGGTCCATGAGAAACAGGTAATCTTTATAGGCCCAGTAAAACTCAAGCATGGTGAATTCGGGGTTGTGCTGGGCGGAGAGGCCTTCGTTTCGGAAATTTCTTCCTATCTCAAAGACCCTTTCCATTCCCCCCACCACCAGCCTTTTCAGGTAAAGCTCCGGAGCTATCCTGAGGTAAAGGTCCATATCCAGGGCATTGTGATGGGTGCGGAAGGGTTTGGCTGCAGCTCCCCCCAGCACCGGGTGCATCATGGGGGTTTCCACCTCTAAAAAGCCCCTGGAAAGGAAGAAATTTCTTATGAGTTGAAGGAGCCTGGCCCTCGTTTCAAAGACCTTCCGGCTCCTTCTATTCACTATAAGGTCCAGGTATCTTTTTCTGAACCTCACCTCCACATCCTGAAGCCCGTGCCATTTCTCAGGCAGAGGGAGAAGGGCCTTGGCCAAAAGGGTAAAGTCTCTGGCGAGAACGGTGAGTTCGCCGGTTTTGGTCCGGAACAAAATCCCTTCTACACCGATCCAGTCCCCTATATTGAAGTACCTGAAATGCCTGTATTTTTCCTTACCCAGCTCGTTCTCCCTCAGGAAAACCTGGAGCTTCTCAAGGCCATCGGAAATGTGCAAAAAGGTGGCCCTTCCCATCCTCCGAAGGGTAAGTATCCTTCCGGCGGTCCTGACATGGACCTTTTTCAGCCTCTCCTCGTCCCGTTCATCTTTGAATTTTTCAACTATTTTGCTAACAGTATCCTCGGCCGGGAAGGAATAGGGATGGGGGCTATATCCCAGGTCCTGAAGTTTTTTAAGGTTTTCCTTTCTGGCTTCCTTTTCCTGCACTTAAACCTCCTTTAAGGATTTTGCCAAGGTATCCAGAACCCCGTTTATCAGCCTGAAGGAGGAAGGCTCCCCGTACTTCTTCGCCAGCTCCACCGCTTCGTTTATGGCAATGGAGGGTTTCAGCCCCGAGAGCAACTCCAGAGCTCCCAGGCGTAGTATGACCTTCTCTATGGGCAGAAGGCTATGGAAGTTCTTCTTGGAGCTGGAGGAAAGCCTCTCCTCCAGCTCCTCCTTCCTCTCCATAACACCCCTCACCAAAAACCTGGCATAGGAGCAAATTTCGTCCTGGCAGTTTTGCAACCTCTTCTTCAGGGCCGAATCCGGCTCCCCTCCCATCTCCAGAGGGAAAAGGTATTGCAGGGCCAATTCCCTGGCAATCCTCCTCTCCTTCTTCATAAGTTGGCTTCACTCCTGAGAAGGTTGGCCACCTCCACAGCGGAGAGGGCTGCTTCATACCCGCGGTTGCCCATCTTTCCTCCGGCCCTTTCCTCGGCCTGCTCTTTGGTATCGGCGGTGATGACCCCGAAAATCAAGGGAACCCCCGTTTCTAAGGAAACCTGGGAGATCCCCTTGGCCACCTCCGAAGCCACGAAGTCAAAATGGGGGGTCTCCCCACGGATAATGGCTCCAAGGCAGATTATGGCATCAGGCCTTCCGTTTTCCCTCCGGGCCATCCTCTTCGCCACCAGGGGAATTTCAAAGGAACCCGGGGTTTTCCACACTTCTATGTTCTCCTTCTTAACCCCGGTTTTTTCCAAGGCCTCCAGGGCTCCTTCTAAGAGCCTGGAGGTTATCCTCCCGTTAAACCGGGAGACCACTATCCCTACCCTTAATCCTTCCCCTTTAAGATTTCCTTCGTAATACTTGACCATTCTTCCCTTCCTTTTTCTTTTTATTATACTCTATTTGAAGTTTTCACCTCAGTATTCTAAAATTTTCCTCTGTGAGGAAAATCCTAATAAAAGGAGGATAAAATGGTTATTGGAAAAAAGGAAGCTGAAATGGGGGAGAAGTTCACCCCTTCTTATCCCCCCACCGGGGCACCTGCCACAGGCAGGACCTTTATCGGTAAAACGGTGGAGATCAAAGGAAACATCGTCTCCAGGGAGGAAATGGAGATCCAGGGAAAGGTCCAGGGAAATATTGAATCCGAGAGGGCTGTGCACATCCGCCAGGAGGGCGAGGTCAAGGGAAACATCAAGGCCGCGGAGGTAAAAATTGAGGGCAAGGTGGAAGGAGACATCACCACAAGGCTCAAGACCATAATAACCCCCACAGGAAAGGTCCAGGGAAAGATAATAACGGACAAACTGGTGATTGAAGAAGGGGCGGTTTTCCGGGGAACCGTGGAAATGGGAGGAGGAGCAGCCGCCCCGGCCCCTTCAAAACCGGAGGTGAAAAATGGCTGAGGTTTACAAGAATTTCATTGATGGCGAGTGGGTGGATTCTTCCTCCGGGGAGGTTTATGAGAACCGCAACCCCGCCAACTGGGATGAGGTAATAGGTCTGTTCCAGAAATCCACCAAGGAGGATGTGGAAGCTGCGGTGGAGGCAGCCCAGAGGGCTTACAAAAAATGGAGGCTTGTTCCCGCACCCAAGAGGGCGGAGATCATATTCAGGGCCGCCCAGATGCTGGTGGAGAGAAAGGAGGATTTTGCCCGGGACGAAACTAAGGAGATGGGGAAAATTCTCCCCGAAACCAGAGGCGATGTTCAGGAAGCCATTGACATGAGCTTCTTTATCGCAGGGGAAGGACGCCGCCTTTACGGCTTTACCACCCCCTCGGAACTTCCCCTGAAGTTCCAGATGTCGGTAAGAATACCCATGGGGGTTGCGGCCATCATAACCCCCTGGAACTTCCCCATGGCCATACCCTCCTGGAAGATAATACCCGCTCTGGTGGCAGGAAACACTGTGGTTTTCAAGCCCGCCACCGACACCCCGCTTTCCGCATACAATTTCGTCAAAACCCTGGTGGAGGCCGGGGTTCCTAAGGGGGTGGTGAATTTGGTTACCGGCTCCGGGGCCGTGGTTGGCGAGAGCCTCATAACCCACCCCTATGTAAAGGTAATATCCTTCACCGGCTCCTCCGAGGTGGGAAAACACATAGGCTCTAAGGGGGCCAGCCTGTTTAAGAAGGTTTCCTTAGAGATGGGTGGAAAGAACGCCCAGATAGTTATGGACGATGCCAACCTGGAGCTGGCAGTGGACGGAGCCACCTGGGGAGGTTTTGGAACCACCGGTCAGCGCTGCACCGCCACCTCAAGGGTCATAGTCCACAAGAAGGTATACAAGCAGTTTCTGGACATGTATGTGGAGAGGGTTAAAAGGCTGAGAATTGGAAACGGGCTGGACCCCAAAACCGATGTGGGTCCCCTCATCAACGAATCCCAGATGAACAAGGTGCTCTCCTACATTGAGATAGGAAAAAGCGAAGGGGCAAAACTGCTCATCGGAGGATACAGGCTTACCGGCGGAGACTACGATAAGGGGTGGTTCGTGGCCCCCACCATCTTCGCCGATGTGGACCCGGACATGAGGATAGCCCAGGAGGAGATCTTCGGTCCCGTAGTTTCCGTAATACCCGCCGATTCCTTAGAGCACGCCATAGAAATAGCCAACAATTCAAGGTACGGATTGAGTTCCTCCATCTATACCAACGACATAAAGAAGGCCTTTATAGCCATAAGGGACATTTACACCGGTATAACCTATGTGAACGCTCCTACCATAGGCGCAGAGGTTCATCTCCCCTTCGGAGGGGTAAATCAGACGGGAAACGGACACAGGGAAGGGGGACATACGGTCATAGACATATTCACAGAGTGGAAGTCCGTCTACATTGACTTCAGCGGAAGGCTCCAGAGGGCCCAGATAGATACCGACGAGATAGTCAAAGTAGAATAGGGATTGAAGATATACCTTTACAGGGGGGGCCGGGAATCCGGCCCCCTCAACATGGCCAAGGACGAATACTTGATGGAAGCCAGCAGGGCTGGAGGCATACACCTGCGGCTATACGATTGGTGCTGCCCCACGGTGACGGTAGGTTTTTCCCAGCCGGTAAGCAGGGCCCTGGATCTGGATTACATGGAGAGGGAAGGTATTCCCTTCGTCCGGCGGATCACCGGAGGCAAGGCAGTTCTTCACCACAACGAAATAACATACGCGGTGGCCAGCAGGGAACCCCTTTTCTTCTCCAATCCCTCCCCCTATTATCCCTACCTTCTGGTATCCGAAGCCCTATCCCTTTTCTTAGAGGGCCTGGGTCTGGAGGTGAAACTGGCCAACAATAAATACGGCGAGTTTTCCCGCCAGGAGGTGGCCTGTTTTTCCTTTCCCGGAAGGTGGGAGATAAAGGTAAGGGGAAGGAAACTGGTATCCGGGGCCATGAAGAAAAAAAAGGAGGTTTTCCTGATTCACGGAACCATACCCATAAACTACATAAGGGAAAAGATAGCCAGGGCCACAAGAACCCCCCTTTCCCTGTTGAAAGAGAGTTTTTATTCCCTTTCGGAGGTCCTGGATAAGGTTCCCCCCAGGGAAGAAATGGTGGAAAGGATAGCGGAAGCTTTCCGCCGAAAGTTCAGGGCTAAAATCGTAGAAAAGGGTTTTGACACATATGCCCTGAAACCCCTGGTGGAAAAGTACTCCTCCAGGGAGTGGAATTTCCGAAGGCCTTGAGACATGATATAATATAAAACTGGGCGCGCCCGTAGCTCAATTGGATAGAGCGGCTGACTACGAATCAGTTGGTTGGGGGTTCGAGTCCCTCCGGGCGTGCTCTTTAAATTTTTTATTATGAAAGATGTCCAATCCCAGAGGGACACCAGGGAAGTCCCATTAAACAAGGTAGGAATTAAGGATTTGCTTTATCCCATAAAGGTCCTGGACAGAAAAAACAAGTATCAGGCCACCGTGGCCAGGGTAAGTATGTATGTGGACCTGCCCAAGGAATTCCGGGGAACCCACATGTCAAGGTTCATAGAGGTGCTGGAAAGACACAAAAACACCATGGCAATACATAACATAGAAAAAATACTGGAGGATATAAGGAGGGCCTTTAACGCCTCCACATCCCACATTGAACTTCGCTTTCCTTATTTTATAAGGAAAAAGGCTCCGGTCTCTGGGATAGAGAGCTACATGAACTATACCTGCGGGCTCATAGGGACGAAAACCGAAGAAAAATTTGACCTGGTGGTGGAGGTCAATGTCCCGGTCCACAACCTTTGTCCCTGTTCTAAGGAAATATCGGAAAGGGGAGCCCACAATCAGAGGGGAATTGCCCGATTGAGGGTAAGGATGAGGAAATTGGTATGGTTTGAAGAGCTGGTGGAGGTGGCAGAAAGGGCGGCCAGCGCCCCCCTCTTTTCCCTGCTCAAGAGGGAGGACGAAAAATACATAACCGAAAGGGCCTACGACAACCCAAAATTCGTGGAGGACGCCGCCAGGGATATAGCTTTAGCCCTGAGGGAAGACAAAAGGATCTCCTGGTTCAAGGTGGAGGTGGAGAATTTTGAATCCATCCACAATCACAATGCCTATGCCTGCGTGGAACAATCCAATGGTCTATAGGATATCCGAGCTTTCCTTGAGAAAGGAGATAGAAAGGGTGGGGATTGATACCGCCTCCCTGCCCATATTTGAGGCTAAGTCAAAGATGCTCTTCTTCAAACTGACAGCTCTCTCATCCCCGGCGGCCAACATAATCAAGCAGGAGATGCTCTCGGCTGGGGGGGACGCAGCGGTGCATCGCCATGCGATAAATTGCAAAATTGAAAAAACCGATGTGATCCTCATGGGAACCAGGGCGCAGATCTCCAGGGCCGCCAGGAAGCTTCTGCAGATGAACTACTGGGGCCTCAGGGAAACCGGTGAAGCTCTCCTCGCCCAGTTAAAGCAAAAAGCAAAGGAGTGGGGTCTCAGGGGAAAAACTTATAATATGGAGGAGAACACCTATCTTATGGGGATCATCAATGTTACCCCCGATTCTTTTTATAGGGGTTCCAGAATTAACCCGGAAAGGGCCGGAGAAATTGCAGAGAGGATGGCCGAGGAGGGTGCTGACTTCATAGATATAGGCGGAGAATCCACAAGGCCAGGAGCAGAACCCGTGCCCCTGGAAGAAGAGCTGAAAAGGGTAGTTCCAGCGGTGAGGGAAGTAAGGAAGAGGGTGGACCTCCCCATCTCCGTGGATACATATAAAGCGGAGGTGGCCAGGGCCGCCTTAGAGGAGGGGGCGGACATAATCAACGATATCTCCGCCCTGAGGTTCGACCCCGCCATGGCAGAGGTGGCCGCCAGATATAAGGTCCCGGTAATTTTGATGCACATAAAGGGAAAACCCAGGGACATGCAGAAAAGCCCCCATTATGAAGACGCTGTAAAGGAAATCCTTCTGTTCCTGAAGGAAAGAGCGGCCTTCGCCCAGGAGGCGGGGATAGAAAATATTGCCGTGGACCCGGGGATAGGATTCGGTAAAAGGCTGGAGGACAACCTGGAAATCCTGAGGAGCATTGAGGCTTTCGCTTCCCTGGGATATCCTGTGCTGGTAGGTCATTCAAGAAAAAGTTTCATCGGAGTCTTAACAGGGGCGGAAGTGGAGGAAAGGGCTGCCCCCTCTGCCTCTTTAACCTTCTATTTGGCTTTGAAGGGAGTTTCTTTAATAAGGGTGCACGATATTAAAATTAACAAAATGAGCTTAGATTTAGCCAAGGGGATAAAAGGATGAACTACATCATTGCCATAGGCACCAACATCAACAAGGAAGAAAATTTAAGGCTGGCCTTAAGGAGGTTAAGGGAAAGGTTCCGGATTGTGGCTGCCTCCTCGGTTTACGAATCCGAACCTTACGGGTATCAAGCGCAGCCCAACTTCTACAACATGGTGGTAAAAATTGAAACAGATCTCCTTCCTGAGAAGGTTCTTGAGATTCTTCAGGGAATAGAGGAGGAGGCGGGAAGAAAAAGGGGTGGAAATAAATGGGGTCCCCGAACCCTGGACCTGGATATCGTCCTCTGGTCCGGGGGGGAAGTGAAGAGCCCCAGGGTGAAGATACCCCACTACGACCTGAAGAACAGGCTTTTCTTCATCCTCCCCATCCTGGAGATAGAAGGGGACCTGTCGGTGGGAGGGGAGAGCCTGTTCCACCTGGCCAGAAGGCTGCTTCCCTATCAGGCCATAAAAAAGGTTGAAATTGAACTCCCCTGACCTATCATATACATGATAGGAGGAAAAAATGGAGATTGAAGTGGTGGTTTATGGGGTGGTCTTGGACCCCACCTCCAACACTCCGGTGATAATATTGAAGGATGAGCTATCCAACAGAGTTCTTCCCATATGGATAGGGATCTTTGAGGCCAACGCCATTGCCATGAAGCTGGAGAATGTGAGTTCCCCCAGGCCCATGACCCATGACCTTCTGGCCTCGGTGGTGGAAGCCTTAGGGGGAAGGGTTGAGAAAGTGGTGGTGGATGACCTGAGGGATGGAACCTTCTACGGGAAAATTTACATAAGGAAAGGGGGAGAAGTAATAAAAATAGACTCAAGGCCCTCCGACGCCATTGCCTTGGCGGTGAGGGTCTCAGCCCCTGTCTTCGTGGAAGAAAAGGTCTTTGAGGAGGCCTCCATCCTTCCGGCTCCGGAGACCGAGGGGGAGGTGGACCTGAAGGAATGGCTTGAAGGGCTTTCTCCCGAAGACTTCGGGAAGTATAAGATGTAATTTTTAACTTTCCGTCCCCTTTTTCCGTATAATTTAACTGCCATGAGAAAAATTCTCCTTCTCTTTCTATCCTCCCTCCTTTTCTCCGGGGCCCTTTCTTACAAAATAAAGGTTTCACTGGAGGTAAAGGGAGGGTACAAGGTCTTTGTAAGGGGCGAGGAAGAAATAACCTGGGAAAACACATCCTCCTCCCCGGTCAAGAAACTATATTTTCACCTCTACCAGAACGCCTTCCGGGAAGGCTCCAGTTTTATGGAGGAGATAGGAGGACTTCCCAGCAAGTGGAAAAAGCACAGGGAATGGTGGGGAGAGGAAAGGATTGAAAGCCTGAAGGTAGACGGTCAGGACATAACCTCCAGCCTGAAGTTCGTCCATCCTGATGACGAGAACGAAAAGGACAGGACCGTGGCGGAAGCAGAGCTTCCCCGGGAAGTTCCCCCGGGGGAGAAAATCTCCATTCAGGTTCGCTTCACCACCAAAATGCCCAAGGCCTTCGCCAGGTCAGGGGTGGGGGAAGGTTATTACTTCATCTCCCAGTGGTTTCCCAAGCTGGGGGTTCTGGAAAGTGACGGCACCTGGGTATGCCATCAATACCACAGGAACGGGGAGTTCTACGCTGACTTTTCCACCTACGAGGTAAGCATAACCCTTCCCTCCCAATTGAAGGTGGCGGCCAGCGGAGACCTGATAAAGGAAAAAATCCAGGGGAAGAAGAAATACTTAGAATTCCATCAGGATAAGGTTCACGATTTTGCCTGGGCCGCCGACCGGGACTTCTTAAAGATAGAGGACCACTACGAAAGCAAAGCTCAGCCCAGGGTGAGGATTCTTCTCTACATTCAGCCTGCTCACCTGAGGCAGAAGGGAAGATATCTGGAGGCCATAAAGAGGGCCCTGAGGTTTTTTTCCGAAAGGATCGGTCCCTATCCATACGGAAGAATAACCATCGTGGACCCGGACATCTCCGCCATGAGGACATCGGGGATGGAATATCCCACCCTCATCACAGGAGGAAGCCTTTATCTGCTCCCCCGGGGCATAAGGTTTACCGAGGATGTAACGGTTCATGAATTCGGCCATCAATACTGGTACGGAGTTGTGGCCAATAACGAAACCGACGAGGCCTGGCTGGACGAAGGGGTAAACACATTTTTTGAGATGAACATCATGGACACCTATCCCTGGTTTTTTGACATCTTAGGGTATAAGGCCAGGGACAGCGAGAGGCTGAGGCTGGGCTACATAAAAAGCACCTATGCCGATCCCATAGTAAAACCTTCCTGGAAGTTCTTCCCCGGAACCTACACCGCCAATGTATATACCAGGGCTGCCCTCACCCTGGAGGCATGGAAAAGGCTTGTGGGGGAAGAGAAATTCTTCGCAGCCCTGAGGGAATATTTCCGCAGGTTCTCCTTCAAACACCCCACCTCCAGCGATTTCTTCTCGGCTCTGGAGGAGATGCTGGGGGACTGGTCCGGTCTCTGGAAACCCATGTTCTACGGGGCGGGAAAGGTTAACTGGAAGGTATATAGGGTTAGGGGAAAGGAGGTAATCTTGCTCCGGGAGGGACTGGATGTGGATGTTCCGGTGGAGGTGGAGGTTAAAACGGAGGATGGGAAGGTGCATAAATTCGTCTGGAGGGGAAAGTGGCTGAAGAGGAAGTTCAACAAGAAGATTCTTCTGGTAAAGCTTGACCCCAAGGAAAAACTTATAATTGACTCCAACCCCTTTGACAACCAATGGGCCCCCTCATCCTCTATACCGGCCAGGCTCACCTGGGGTTTTCTCTCCACCCTGCAAATGGCCTTCCTGAACCTTTTGCCATAGGAGGAAAAAATGAAAGGCATTCTTTATTATGCCGAAGGATTGAGGGAAGCCCTCTGGGAGTTCAGGTTTATACTGTACCTCTGGTTTCTCTCCTTGGCTATGGTCTTCACACTATATTTGCCAGCGAAGACTTTCTTCTCCATCAAACTTTCCCATTTCCCGGACTGGGGATATTTAACCGAACATCCCGCCTATATTTCTCTGGCATGCAATAACGATAACTCCGGCCTCTTCTTTGCCACGGTTTTCACCGTATTTTTGCTCTTCTACATTGCCTCCCTCATCGTAGAAGGGGGGATATGGGCGGGCATACTCAGAAGGGAACCTTTTTCCTACTGGAGAAAATACTTCGGCCGCTTCCTGCTCCTGGAAATCCTCACCCCGGTGATTTACCTGCCCTACATACTTACCGCAGGGATATTTTTCCTTCTGATCAAACCAATACCCTATTACCGGGAAAAAGCCTTCTCCTTGGCACTGGTGGCTTATCTTTTAATCCTCTTTCTTCTCCTCGTCCTCGCTTCCATCAACAAGGATTACGCCAAACTGGCGGTGGTGAGGGACAACCGAAGCGCCGTCCGGGCGGTCCTCTTCTCCTGGAAGGTGCTTTTAATGCGCTGGTTCTCCTCTCTCATCATGGGTATTGCGTCCCTGCTCCTTTGGGCTATACCCTTATTCCTTTTAAAACCGCTCCTTTCGCCCCTGCCCCCTCTCCTTTATATTTTCCTCTTTCAGGTCTTCGTTCTCGTAAAGGCATATTCCAGGATTTCCCTGTTTTTCGGGGAAAAATACCTGGCCCGGGAATTTTCCTGAGCCCCATCCGGGTTTTATAATTAATTTATGAGAAAATTGTTTTTGCTCCTGTTCCCGGCCTTGGTTTTCTCCCAGGTGGCAGCATCCATAAAACCCCTTTCCCTCCTTGTAGGGGAAATTTATCCGGGGGAGGTGATAACCGTGGTCCCCCCTCATCGCTCCCCCCACATTTTCTCCCCTACTCCCCGGGAGGTGAGAAGGATTCTAAAGGCAAAACTCGTCTTCAAAATAGGAGCTGGGCTGGAACCGTGGAAAATTCCAGGAGCTAAGGAGGTGGACCTTTCCGCCCATGTCCCTCTGATCAAAAGGGGAGGAAGACCCAACCCCCATTACTGGCTCTCTCCCCTGAGGATGGTGAAAGTCCTGCCGGCCATTGAGCATTACTTAGTGGAAACCTTCCCTGAAATTGAGGGGGAAATAAGGAGCAGGGCCCACAGGGCTGCAGATGATTTGAAAAACCTGAACCGGGAACTTCGGCGGATGCTGGGACGGTTCTCCGGGAAGAAAATCATTCTCTACAGACCAGCTTGGGTTTATTTCCTTGAGGACTACGGACTCGGGGACTTCCAGGTTCTAACCCCTGACCCTTCCCGGCCCCCCACCCCGGGAAAAATGGCCCGGCTGAAGGGAGATCTTATAATTTTCGACCCTTCCATCCCTGAAGAAAAGGCGAAAATCCTGGCCGGATGGGCGGGAATTCCCTGGGTGATGCTGGACCCCTTAGCGGAAAGGCGGGATTTCCCCTCCTACTCCGAATTCATCCTTGAGAACGCCCGCCAGCTGGTGGAAAGACTGAAATGAAAGCCCTGGAGGTAAAGGACCTTTGGTTTTCCTACGGCGGCGAAGATGTGCTTAAGGGGGTGAATTTTTCCGCCGAAGCAGGGGAAACTGTGGCCATTTTAGGACCCAACGGAGCCGGAAAAACCACCCTCCTTAAATTAATCCTGGGACTCCTCAAGCCCCGTCGGGGGGAAGTAAGGATCTTCGGCCTTCCTCCGGAAAAGGCCAGAGGTTATATAGGATATGTTCCCCAGAACCTCCAGCCCAATCGGAGGATGCCCATAACCGCCTTCTCCGTGGTTATGATGGGGCTTTATGAGGGAATACTGAAATGGCCAGGAAAACCTCAACGGATGGAAGCCGAAAGAGTCTTGGAGGAGGTAGGGATCCTATCCCTGAAAAAAAGGCTCTTCGGAGAGCTTTCCGGCGGACAGAGGCAAAGGGTTCTAATAGCCCGGGCCTTGGTGAGGAAACCCAAGCTGCTGATTTTAGATGAACCCGAGACCGGATTAGACCCTTCCTTTCAGGAAGGTTTTTACAAACTGTTGCTGAAGATCAGGGAAAAATACGGAACCACCATAATAACCGTAACCCACGATGTTATGGCCGTCTCCCAGGTGGTCTCCTCTATAGCCTGCCTCAACAGGACGGTGGTGGTCCACGGGAGACCCCAGGAAGTTCTCACAGGGGAGAACCTCAAGTGCCTCTATGGAGAAGCGGCAGCCTATTTCGGCCACGGGCCAGCACCTCATTTAATAGTGGAGAAACACCGTGATTGAAATACTGAAAATACCCTTCATGAAAAACGCCCTGCTGGGAGGGCTTGCTGTGGCAGCGGCCTCCTCCCTTCTGGGTAGTTTCGTGGTTATAAGAAAGATGACCTTCATAGGAGCAGGGATAGCCCACTCTTCCTTTGCCGGGGTAGTAATAGGGCTGCTTCTGGGAATAAACCCCATGGCTTCTGCTTTGGCCTTTGCCTCCTTCACAGGACTTTCCATCGGATTCCTCTCCAGGAACTACAAAATTGAAGAGGAAAGCGCCGTTGGAGTCTTCTTCCCCTTCTCCATGTCCCTGGGAATAATCCTGCTGGGTTTCATAAAGGGATATACCCCCAATATAATGGGCTACCTCTTCGGGGATATACTGCTGGTGGGTAAAACCGAGCTTTATCTCTCCTGGATATCCCTGACCCTGACCCTGCTTTTTTTTATCCTCTTTTTCAGGGAGATGGTGTTTGCCACCTTTGATGAGGAAACGGCTCAGGTCCTGGGGATAAATACCTCTCTGGTCTACTATCTTTTTTTAATTTTAACCTCCTTAGTAATCGTGGTGAGCATAAAGGTGGTGGGGATAATTCTGCTCTCAGGACTGCTGGTCATCCCTCCTCTGGCTGCCCTTCAGTTCGCAAGAAACATGAAAGCCTACATAGGCCTTTCCGCCTTTTTCGGGCTTCTGTCCTTCCTCTCAGGGATTTTACTTTCCTATAAGCTGGACCTCCCCTCCGGGGCCACCATTATAGCTTCGGGCTTCGTAATCCTGTTAATCTCAGGGGCAATAAAGTTCTTTCTTAAACCTTAATCTTCAAAAATGAGTTTAAGCGGTTCTTCCTTCACCTGAGGTATTTCCCTTATTTCTTTGTAGAACCCTATTACCTCCTGGAAGGGCCCTTCCACCTCGTATTCCCCCTCGTAGATGTAAGGATGAAGGGGTGCGTACATTTCAGTTTGCTCTGCCTCCTTTATATAAGTCTCCTTCTCCTGGTGTTTCTTTATGCGTTCTGCAGGGAGCTTTTCCAGGGCCCTCTTCAACCTCTGAGCCAGCTCCCTGTTGTAAATGGAGAAGGAGAACCTGACCTGAGCCGCCTTTATGGGCCTTACGGATTTGAGCTTAATTCCCAGCCTATCGGTGCATCTTTCTATACATTTTTTGAGGTCCTCGGCAATGTCTTCCCTTACCACAAAGTGGGTGAGGTTCTCCAGACCGAACCATTCCCTGAGGGCGTCGGAAAGGGTGGACCTTTCTATGCCCAAAATTTTGCTGAAGTAAACCACCTCATCCTCAATTCCCCTTCCCCTTATCCATCCATAAACAAACCCTTTGGTTAACAAAAGTGGGGCTTCGACCACAAATTCGTAGAATCTCATCTGCTAATCCTCCTTTTCTCCTATAAGAGGCCATATTAACAGGAGAAGGATTTTTTTTCAAGACCCCGGAATGTTAGAATTTTTCCATGAGAAAAACGGTTATCTTCCTTATTCTATTTTTAGCCCTTCCCATCTGGGCGGGGGTGAGGGTGGAATTTTACGGAGGTGCCGGGGTGTGGTCCCTGAACCTTTTAAAGGGTAAAATTGAAAGCTTCGCCAGGGAGAGGGTAGACCAGATAATAAGCGAAGACCTGGAAGAGAAGTATACTGAGCTCAGGGGAGCCACCTATCAACACACCGAAAGTTTCTCCTCCGGGGGAGGAAATTTCTCCCTGGGCCTGCGATTCTATCCCGGGGGAAAGAATTCCAGTTTCAGCCTGGGGATTATTCTACTCAGAGCTAAAATGGACATGGTCCTTGAAGGTGAGATCCTGGCGAAGAAGGGACAGGACTCTGCCAGTTTCAACGGAAGCGGGGAGGTGAGCATAAATTCCTACGCTGCCCTTGTATCCCTACAGTGGGAGTTCGTTCCATCTTCCGGGGTAAGCCCCTACCTCTCCTTTGGACTTGGGGGAGGAACCCTGAACGGAACCGCCTCCTATACCGGATATGTAAGGGTCAATGCAGGTGGAACCACCGATAATTACACCGAGAACCAGAGCAAAACCCTGGAGGAACTCCGCCAGGAGGAAGGAATACCCAACTTTATGCCCTTCATTAAAGCAGCGCTGGGTATAAGGGGGAGGCTCGGAGAAAACGCCTCCATCTATGTGGAGGGAGGCTTCCTTGATGGATTTACCTTAGGAGCGGGGCTGGGAATAATTTTCTAAAAGTAAAGGACGAATTCAGCGGGGGAAGGCCTCATTTCCACGAATTTTATCTCCTCCTTCTTGAGGCTTATCCACTTTCTTATCAATTCCTCGGAAAAGACCCCTTCCCTTAAAAGATAATCCTTATCGTCCTCCAGTTCCCTCAGGGCCTGCTCTAAGGAAGAGGGCATGGACTCCTTAAGGATGGTCCTTCCCTCCTCGGCAGGACCGTAACCCATCTCCACAGGGTCAAGCCCCCTTATGATACCGTCCATTCCGGCCATTATTATGGAGGCCAGAATCAAATAGGGGTTCCCTGTAAAATCCGGGGTTCTGAACTCTATCCTGGTTCTGGAGGGGTCCTTCACATATCCGGGAATTCTCACCGCCGAACCCCTGTTGCCCCGTCCAAAGCTGATGGATGCAGGGGCCTCAAATCCCCCATTTAACCTTTTGTAAGAGTTGGTGGATGCATTGGTGAAGGCCGCCAGAGATTTTGCGTGATAGAGGAGCCCCCCTACATAATGGAGGGCCTCCTTGCTCAAGTTGGCATATCCCTGCGAACTGTAAAACACATTTCCCCCATCCCTGAGGATCATCTGATGCAGGTGCCATCCGGTTCCCGCCTGATTGTAAAGGGGTTTGGGCATAAAAGTAAGGAAAATGCCCCTCCTGGAGGCCAAGCCCTTGAGAAGGTACTTAATCTTCACCGCATTGTCCGCAGTTTTAAGGGAAGGAGTGAAGACGGTCTCTATTTCCTGCTGGCCTGCCTGGCCCACTTCGTGATGATGGTATTTAACCTCAATCCCTGCGCTCCTTAACAAACCTACGGCCTCGCTCCTGAAATCCAGAAATTCATCCCGGGGAATCTCCCGGTGATATCCGTTATAATAGCCAACCCTTTCGGATGTAATGTGAAACCCGCTGGAGAAGTCTTCGGAATAAAATTCCGCGTTTTTGAAAAGGTAAAACTCATACTCCGGGCCCCAGAATATGTCATCGCCCACCCCGGTTTTCCTCATAACCTCCACGCTCTTTTCCAGGATAAATCTGGGGTCCATGGGATAGCGGCTCCTTCCCTTATCGGCCAGGTGAATGGTACAGAGGAAGGAAAGGGTCGGCTCGCGGTGGAAGGGGTCCATAAAACCGGTCTCCAGGACGGGCTTTAAAACCAGGTCCGAGGACTCCACAGGAAGATATCCGTAGCTGGAACCATCAAACCCCACCCCTTCCTCCAGAATATTTTGAGAAAAATATTCCACGGGCAGGGTAACATGATGAAGGTTTCCCCGAAGGTCCAGGGCCTTAAGGTCAATGTACTTTACCTCTCTGCGCTTTATTATCTCCTCAATTTCTTCAATGTCCATGTTCACCTCCGGATGTTATTATATCAAGGGTGGAAATGAGAATTGAAAGTCGGAAATTGAGGAGGGAGCTGGAGTCAGTAAAGGCTGACTACAAGGACCTTTATGTGGAAAGAACCATCCATTATTCCCTCACGGATTACCGGGGAAGGCTTTTCTACCATTTTTCCCTGGAAGAGGGAAAAGCCCTTCGCTGGATTGTGGGGGAAACGGAGTACATAAAATCCTCCTCAATAGACCACAAGGAAAAAATCGCTGCGGAAGATCTTCTGGAGGATACCCTGAGGAGATTAAGGGACCGGGGTCTGGAAGGGGAGATAAGCATAAGCTATACAAAGAGAAATTCTATCATCCTCACCCCCGAAAACCACCAGGAAAAAGTGGAGGAATTTTACCTTCTTCAGGTTAAAGAAGGGGGGGTGGTTCACCGAAGGATATATTCTTCCAGGCCCTCCAGCGTATTTCTGGATGGCTTTGTGGATTACTTCCAGGAAAAGAAACGGACAAGGAGAGTTGCCAAAAAACTTCCCCGGGAAGGGGAAATGTTCTTCCTGTTCACCGAGGGTGCCGCTTCGGTATTCGCCCACGAAGTCTTCTGGCATCCCCTGGAATTGGACCTGATTCTCCGGGGACAATCCCCCCTTTCTCCTTCCATGCTGTGGAAGAAAATCTTTCCCTCCTCCCTCTCCCTTGTCTCATCTTCCCGCGAGCCGGACGACGAAGGGAGGGTTCTCGGCAAAAAGGTCTTGATTGAAAAGGGACGCCTGGTGGGTTTTGCATCCTCCGTTTATTATTCACTTCTATACCGCCTTCCCTTCCTTCCCCATGGAAGGCGTCAAAATTACCGCTTCCCTCCCATGGTCCGTCCCAAGAAGGTAATTATAAGAAAGGGGGAGCTCTCCCAGATAGAAATACTACAGAAAATCAAAAGGGGGGTCCTGGTAAGGGAAATAGACAGGGCCTGGGTGGACTTCAAAAGGGGGGAGGCCAGCTTCAGGGTTTCCTTGGGATACTGGGTGGAAGAGGGAAGGGTCCTTTTTCCCCTGGACCCTTTGTGGCTTTCGGTAAACATACCCTTAGATGAAAGGTTTTTCTGGAGCTCCTCTGATCTGAACAAGGAGGAAAGGTTCTTTTGTATAAAGGGAGGACAGCGGGTGGTTTTCTCCTCCATTGCCCCGGATTTTTTGGTAAAAGGATTTTCCAGAAATGTATGAGAAGGCGAAAAAAATATTGGAGGAAATAAAGGCACTGGGCTGGGAAGGGGATGTTCTCGCCTTTGCGGAGGAAAGGGTTGAGGTTCAGGGAGGCTGGGAGACCAGAATCGTCTCCGGAAGCAGAACCGGCTTTTCCACCCGCTGGAACAAAGAAAAGGCAGGGGTTTTCTTTCTTTTCTCCACCTCTCCTGCTGTTAATTTTAACCATGGCTTCATAATAGGGGAAAATTGGGAGCTTCGTCTTCCCTCTTACATAAGGAAGAGCCCGGTGAAAATAAGGGACGAAAGGGGCCTGCCCTACGGAGAGGAGATAGAATTTCCTTCCTGGATAGAGGGATTCTCCGCCCTGGGAAGGAAGGTGCTCCTTCTAAACACCAGGGGAGGGGAGGGCTCCTATACTGAAACCCTTTATTCTTTCAAGGCCTCCCTGGGCGGTGAGCAGTTCCTGATCTGGAGCAGAATCCGGGATTTTCCCCCGGATTTTCACGGCAATGGGGGAAGAAATCTGGTGCTCCACCCCCTGGCTTCCTTCAAATTGATCAAGTTTATTCTTTCCGGAAGGACCACCTTAAAGGGGGTGGAATTTACGGTGGAAGAGGACCCCTCCCTGGACTACGGCCCGGGAAGTTTCCCCTTTGACGCATCGGGAAGGGAGATGAAAAGAAGAACCATCTTCAAAAAAGGGAAAGTAAAGGCCAGGAAGCCCATTCACCTTCTCAGGATGAGTCCAGACTCGCCTCCCACCACTGGATGGACAAACATAATTTTAAAGCTCCCGCAGGTCTCCTGTTCTTCCTTCACCCTGGCGGTAAACCTGCGGTTTTACGGAGAAATAACCCAGCTCCTTCTGGAAAACGGCAAAGAAAGGGAGATGAAAACCGAAGACCTGCTTCGCTCCATCCAGGGAAAGGTAAGGGACGGTTTCTTTATAGGCCCTCCCTTTGTAAAGTCCGATTACATACTTTTATATTAATACTCGTAGTCCTCCTGGAATTCAGGGAATCTATCCTTTATAACCTTCTTTCCCAGGACAAATCCCAGGGCAAAGGCTGTCCCCACTGCTAGGAAAAACAGCAAGGAAGTTCTCATTTTTCCACCTCCAATTAAATTCTGGCAACTCTTCTCTCCGTTGTCAAGAGCCTTCCTTGACTTGACTTATTTTTTCTTTTACACTAATAGGGACTTCCTAACGGAGGTAAAAACATGAGGAAAATTCTCATAGGGTTGTTGTTTTTTGGGCTTCTAATGGGGGTGGAGGTTAAGATAGGAAACCACGACCTCAACTGTTCCTATATAGTGTTGAAGGACAAAGCCCTCGCCCGAATCGTAAGCTCCATGGATCAGGACTTCAACAAACAAACCTTCTCAGAAGGGGACATAGTTTTTGCCAAGGGCAACCTCAATGTGGGGGAAACATATTCCTTGGTAGCCAGAGCAGGCTCCCTTTCCGGGGGCTATAAGATATACAAGCTACAGGGATACGGGAAGGTTATGAGAAAAGAAGGCGACCTCTATCTGATAAAAATCAGCCGTTCCTGCACAGGGGTAAAATTGGGGTCCCATGTATTTCCGCTTGTGGTGGAAAGGGAGTTCACCGTAAAGGTGAAACCGATCACAGTGGAAACCCTGGCCCCGGCAGGAAAGCCCGGGAAGGTGGTCTTCATTGAGTCGTCCTTCAAGCAGCTGGGAGAAGGGTGGGCAGTAATAAAAGGAGCGAAGGCCCTGGGCTTGCACAGGGGGGATATCGTCATGGTTTTCGGATTAATAGACAAGGTGAAAAAACCCAAATCCACGGGGGTGGTTCTTAGAACCGCCGGAGATTATGCGGTGATAGAAACCCTTCTCCCCATAGACGCCGTCAGGAAGGGAGATCTGGTTTATAAGAAATAAAACAATAAGTGAGGGAGAAAATGGAAAGGAGAAATCTTTCTTCAAAAACCATTAAGATTGAAAACAAAAAGTTTCATTTTGATCTCATGGAAAATCACAGGGGAAAGTACCTGAGGATCACCGAGAAAAGCGGGGGGAAATCCAGCATAGTAATTCCCGAAAGCGGAATAAAGGAATTTAAAGAAGCGCTGCTTGATTTTTTAAAGGAAACCGAAGAATCCGAGATTATTTCCTGAACCTCTTCCATAAGCGAAAATTTATATAAGGAGGTGTGCTCATGCGTAGGAGAGTTCTTATCATGGGGGCAGCGGGGAGGGATTTTCACAATTTCAATGTATACTTCAGGGACAAAGAGGAGTTCGAGGTGGTTTGCTTCACCGCCACCCAGATACCCAACATAGAGGGGAGGGTTTATCCCCCTGAGCTGGCCGGCAGGCTATATCCAGAAGGAATTCCCATTTACCCCGAATCTCAGCTTTCGGAGCTAATAAAGAAATACAGGATCCAAAAGGTAATTTTTGCCTACAGCGATGTTTCCCACGAATATGTAATGCACAGGGCTTCAGAGGCCTTAGCCGCCGGAGCCTCCTTTTCCATTTTGGGGCCTGAGGAAACCATGCTGGAGTCCAGCCTTCCGGTGGTGGCGGTAACCGCAGTGAGGACCGGGTGCGGGAAAAGCCAGACCTCCAGGAAAATAGTGAGGATTCTCGCCTCCCACGGCAAAAGGGTTGCGGTGATTCGCCATCCCATGCCCTATGGGGATCTGGTGGCCCAAAGGGTTCAGAGGTTCGCCTCCCTTGAGGACATGGACAAAGCCCACTGCACCATAGAGGAAAGGGAAGAATACGAACCCCACATAAGAAACGGGGCGGTGGTATGGGCCGGGGTGGACTACGAGGCTATCCTTAGGGAAGCGGAGAAGGAGGCGGAGGTAATCCTCTGGGACGGGGGAAACAACGACCTTCCCTTTTACAAACCTGACCTTCACATTGTGGTGGCCGATCCCCACAGGCCGGGGCACGAAGCCAAATATCACCCCGGAGAGGCCAATTTCCGAAGGGCCGATGTCATAGTAATAAACAAGGAGGAAACCGCTGATAGAGCAGGCGTGGAGCAACTCTGGGAAAGCGCCAGGGCCCTCAATCCCGATGCCATAATAATAGACGCAGCCTCCCCTATTTTCGTGGAAGACCCTTCGTCCATAGCCGGGAAAAAGGTCCTGGTAATAGAGGATGGTCCCACCGTAACCCACGGAGAAATGGGATACGGAGCGGGCTTCATGGCCGCCAAGAAATACGGGGCAGCGGAAATTATAGATCCCAGGCCCTACGCGGTGGGTTCCATAGTGGAAACCTTCTCCAAATACTCCCATCTTAAGGAAGTGCTCCCGGCTATGGGCTACGGCGAAGCCCAGATGAAGGAACTGGCCCAGACCATAAACCGCAGCCCCGCTGATGTGGTAATTGTGGCCACCCCCATAGACCTGGGAAGGATCCTGAAAATTGAAAAGAAGGCGGTGAGGGTGCTTTACGAACTTCAGGAAATTGGAGAACCCACCTTAGAGGATGTGCTGAAAAGAAAGGGCATTATATGAGAAGAACCGCAGTAATCGCCTTCGGAGGAAATGCCCTCCTTCCCTCAGACAGCCGGGGCACCCAGCAGGAGCAGTTTGAAAGGGCCAGGGAGGCAGCCGGGAGGATAGCGGAGCTTATAAGTCGCAACTACGATGTGGTGGTGGTCCACGGGAACGGTCCCCAGGTGGGAAACCTTCTTCTACAAATGGAGACTGCATCCCACATAATTCCTCCCTTCACCTTAGATGTGGCCGATGCCATGACCGAAGGCTCCATCGGTTATATGCTTCAAACCTGGCTCATAAACTACATGAGGATAATGTCCCTGGACCGGGAGGTGGAAACCGTCCTCACCCCCGTGCTGGTGGACCCCCAGGACCCTGCCTTCAAGAACCCCACCAAACCCGTTGGCCCCTTCTACTCCAGGGAAAGGGCAGAAAAACTAGCCAAGGAAAAGGGCTGGACCGTAATGGAAGATGCAGGAAGGGGATGGAGGAGGGTGGTTCCCTCCCCCAGGCCCATAGACATATTGAACAAAACGGTCATAAAGGCCCTGGTGGCCGAGGGGGTGGTGGTCATAGGCGGGGGCGGTGGGGGAATTCCCGTAATAATAAACGAAGACGGACTGGTGGAGGGGGTGGAAGCAGTTATAGACAAGGACTTCACCGCCGCCCTCATCGGAAGAATTATAAAGGCAGACATGCTCATAACCCTGACCGGGGTGGAACAGGTATATCTGGATTTCGGCAAACCCACCCAGAGACCCCTGAGAAAGGTGGGTTTAGAGGAAATCAAAGGGTATTTGAAAGAGGGCCAGTTTCCCCCCGGTTCCATGGAGCCGAAGATAAGGGCAGCTATAGAATTTCTGGAAGGCGGCGGAAAGGAGGTTTTGATAACCTCAGCCAGAAGGCTGCGCTCTGCTTTGGACGGAAGAACAGGCACAAGAATCCTAAGGAGGTGAAGTATGAAGAAGGACCTTCTTAGCATAAAGGACCTGAGAAGGGAGGAGGTTTTTTCCCTGTTTGAGGACGCCAGGGAACTAAAAACCAACCTGGATGCTCACCGTCAGGACCTTAAGGGAAAGGTTCTGGCCATGATCTTTGAAAAACCCTCCCTGAGAACCAGGGTTACCTTTGAGACGGGAATCTACCAGCTGGGGGGTATTGGGATTTACTTAGCCCCCCAGGACATACAATTGGGAAAAAGGGAGGCGGTGGAGGATGTGGCCAGAAACCTATCCCGGTGGGTGGACGGGATAATGATAAGAACCTTCGGCCAGGAAATCGTGGAAAAAATGGCCAGGGAGGCCACGGTCCCTGTAATAAACGCCCTTACCGACCTTTACCATCCCTGTCAGATCCTGGCGGACCTTTTTACCCTCTGGGAAAGAGGACATGACCTGGGCAATTTCGTGCTGGCCTATGTGGGAGACGGCAACAACATAGCCCATTCCCTCATCTGGGGAGCAGCCAGGACCGGGCTTCATCTTAAAATAGCCACCCCCGAGGGCTACGAACCCAGGAGGGAAATCCTGGAGGAGGCCAGGGCCCAGGGGGCCAAGGTGGAGCTTTTCCACAACCCGCAAGAGGCGGTGAAGGGAGCCGATGCCGTATATACCGATGTGTGGGCCTCCATGGGCCAGGAGGCGGAAAGGGAAAAGAGGTTAAAAATTTTCCGGCCCTTCCAGGTGAACATGGACCTCTTTTCCAGGGCCAAACCAGAAGCCTATTTTATGCACTGTCTTCCCGCCCACCGGGGAGAGGAGGTCACCGATGAGGTCATAGACCACCCCCGTTCCATCGTTCTGGACCAGGCAGAAAACCGTCTTCATATACAAAAGGCCATCATGAGGAGGTTAATGGGTTAATGGAGAAGGAGAAGTTTTTAAAGGAAATTTTGAGTTCCTCTGAGGGACCTGTGCCCCTCTCCAGGGTTATAGGGGAATTTGCGAGAAAGTTCAGGGAGGAGGAAGCCTTAGAGCCGGTGAAGCTCTACGACCCGGACTGCCGCTACGAGGTGGGGGATTTAATTTACAAGGAGTTTGACGAAAAGCTTCGGGTAGGAAGGGATAAATTCATTGAGTTCAAGGGTCCTGCGGTACTTAGGGTGGTGGAAAAGAAGTATTCCAAGGAGCTGGGATGTCACCTTATCGGCCTGGAATACGATGGGGGAGGTCCCATCAAAGAGCACTTCAAATACCTCAGCAGGAGAAAGGTGGGTTTTTATCTGCCCAGCTACGAACTCAAGGAGTGTCCCAAGCTCCCTCCGGAAAAGGACCCCAGGAGGGAGGAAAGGGAACCGTCGGAGGAATTTCTCAAAAAGTGCAGGAGGGAAGTTCTGGAGGTTGTAGAAAAGGACAGGGAGATTTACCGCTGGGGTGAGTTTCTGGTTTTATCTTCCAGCCTCAAAGAAATCTCCGAGGAACAATTAAAGGACCTGGAAGAGTACATAAAGGGAAAGGGCGCTTCGGCTTCCACAGAGGAACTTGCAGAAAGGGTTCTCGGTAAGTCCAGGGCCTCAGAGGATTTTGGCCTATGGTGTCTTTCCATCAACCGGGCTCTTTCCTCTAAAAGGCTGACCTTCGTCCCGGTTTCCAGGAAAGGATACGGCAGGTGGAACACATGGCTAAATTTGGTGAACTTAGAGAGAAACCTCCCCATAAAGGTGAAAAGGCTTCTTCCCATATTCACCTCCCGCTCCAAGGTGGAGCTGGAAGCCTACCTCAGGGATTTTGAAAAGGAGGAGAAAAAGCAGGAGGCCAAAAACAAGCACATCCTCACATGGAGGGAGGTTCTTTCCGGAGCCCTCAGGGTAAGGAAGGGACTTAGAAACCTGCTGGGAGGAGAACTGGAGGTAAAGGCTCTGGACAGAGGAAACCAATACACTCTGTTCTACTTTCCGGAGAAGAACATAATCTTAGGGCTTTCCAAATACTACAGGGAGAACCTGGTAGTCCAGGGAGCACAGCTTTTTCTTGAGTGGCAGGAAGATCACTTTCAGCTTTCCCTGAGGATGGAGAAAAAACCCTTCCGGGCACCCATGCTCCTTTACGACCCTGAGGACGACCGCTTCACCCTGAAGGAGGCGGAGGTCTCCACCGAGGTGGCGCTGGACCCCAGGGCCTTCATAACTAAGGAAGAACTGGAGCTTCTCCTTTCAAAACTCAGGCAGTGGAGGAAGATAAGGGACCTGACGGCCCTGGTGAGGGAGCTGGTCAAAAACTTCGGCGAGCCTGAAAAGGACTTCAGAATTCACTACCTTAAACTATTCCACCTGCTGGATATAGTGCACGCAACCCCCAAGGAGGACCTCCTGAAGGCCCTTCTGGGAAACCCCGAGTTCTATCAGGAAGAGGAGGACTTCGGTTACTTCAAAATGGACATAAACAGGGCCGTGGAAATACCTGTGGAGAAGGAGGAAAGGGCAGAAACTCCCAGGCCGGTGGAAGAAAGGGTTTTCAGGCCCAGGAAGAAGAAAAGGAAAAGGATCAGAAAGCCTTCACCCCCCGCAGCCAAGGAGGGGTTCTTCGCGGAGAAACTTAAAGAAGCTCTGGATAAGAAGGAAGAATAGCGTGTTATAATTTCATAAAGGGCGGTTAGCTCAGGCGGGAGAGCGCTGGTTTCGCACGCCAGAGGTCAGGGGTTCGAATCCCCTACCGTCCACTTTGTCCCATGAGGAAAGCCGTTTTCCCGGTGGCGGGCCTCGGAACCCGCATGCTTCCTGTAAGCAAGGCCGTTCCCAAGGAAATTTTGCCCATTTACGACAGACCCGCCATCCACTATACGGTGGAGGAGGCCGTTAAATCCGGTTTCTCCCAGATGATATTTGTGACATCCCGGGGAAAGGAGGCCATACTGAATTATTTTGATAGGGATGTGGAGCTGGAAGAAATACTCATGTCCAAGGGGAAAAGGGAAATGGCGGACTTCCTGAGGCAACTCTCCTCCCTGGCCGAATTCGTAGCAGTGAGGCAGGGGGTCCCCTTAGGCCTCGGTCACGCCGTTCTTCAGGCAAAGGGAATCGTCGGGGAGGAACCCTTCGCCGTAGTCCTTCCGGACGACATCGTGCTCAGCGACCCTCCCCTCCTCCAGCAGATGAGGGACCTTTATCTGCGGACCGGAAAATCCGTGGTGGCTTTATACAGGGTTAAGAAGGAGGAAATACCTTCCTTCGGCATAGCCGATGTGGAAATAAAGTCCGACGGGCTGGCAGTTATCCACGACCTGGTGGAAAAGCCATCGGTGGAGGAGGCCCCCTCTGACCTGGCGGTCATAGGAAGGTACATACTGGAGCCCAAGATATTTTCCGTCTTAGAGAGAACATCGCCGGGAAGGGGAGGGGAAATCCAGCTCACCGATGCCCTGAGGGTCCTGGCCAGGGAAGGGGAACTTCTGGGTTTAATTTTCCAGGGAACAAGGCTGGATGTGGGAAATCCCGTGGGTCTTCTCAGGGCAAGCCTGGAAATAGCGAGAAAGAGGGGAATTGAGGTATAGAACCTTTCCCACCACCGCCGACCTGGGAGTTTTCGTTTACGGCAAAACCAGGGAGGAGGTTTTTGAAAACCTGGCCTACGCCCTCCGAAAGGTAATAGCAGGGAGGAAAAAACTCCACCCCGCAGGAGCGGAGATAATAACCCTGGAGTTCCCGTCCCTGGAGATGGGGCTCTTCCTCTGGGCCTCCGAACTCCTCTTTCTCTTTGACTTCCGAAGGCTCTTACCTCTAAAGGCGAAGATCACACAACTTGGCCAGGGGAGTTTAAGGGCAGAGGTTGAACTGGGAAAGCTGAAGTCCACCCCTTCCCTTTACATAAAAGCCATAACCATGCACCGCCTTTCCCTGGAAAAAACAGGAGGGAGGTGGCGAGCCTCACTGGTTCTGGACCTTTAAATAAATGTCCCCTGAGACGCTCCCTGCCTTCAAGGAAAGTCCCTGACTGCAGATTTCCTTTTCCACCTTGCCCCTGATCTCCATCCGGGGAAGGTGAATTTCCCCCCCTGTGGAGGAAAGCCTCATGTAGCAGGGCATTGAAGGAACGAGCACGACGATGTCCCCGCTTACGGTGGAAAGCTTCCATCTGTCCTCGGAAGCCCCCTTCAACTTCAGGTCCCCGCTTATGCTCCTTATTTTGGCGCATTTAAGGTGGGAAAGCAGGATGGAAATGTCCCCGCTTACCGATGTGGCAACGAGCTTTTCTCCTTCCTTGCCCATTACCGAAATGTCCCCGCTGACGGTTTTCAGGTAAAGCCTTGAGAAGGATATTCCCTCCAGGACCACATCGCCGCTTACAGAATGGACCTCCCCTTCCCGAAGGAATCCTCCTCTCACGGTAATGGAGGCGCTAACCCCGTGCAGGTCCGGAGAATAATCCCGGGGGACGAAGACCCTGGCCACGGCCCTATAATTCCTGTGGCAGGAGAAGAAGCAGAAGCTGCGGGGATAGTCCACGGAAAATACCACCTGGTTCCCCTCCTTTTCCAGTTTTACCCTGGGTTTTTCCCCTTTATAGTAAACCTCAAGGCTCACCTTAACCTCAGGCTTTTCCCAGGCCTTTACATCCATGGAACCGGCGACGATTTCCCCCTTCAGTCTGACCCCTGGAGCCACCTTGAACTCCTTTTCAACCTTGATTTCCCCTCCCAGCAGAGCCAGGGCTAAAATTGAAAGGGCAATCATTCTCCTCATTTTCACCTCCCTTTTTTTATACGCTAAGGGAAACAGGATGGTTCGTGATATCATAAAGATATGAAGGAACTTCTCGTCTTTGATTCCCACCTTATGGGAAAGTTTGACGCCAAGGCCGAGAAGGAGTTTTCCATTCCCTCCCTCCTCCTTATGGAAAACGCCGGGGCCTGGGTGGCCAGAAGAATCTTGGAAATGGAGGATGTTTTTGTTGTAACCGTGGTGGCAGGCCCGGGAAACAACGGGGGAGACGGGATAGTGGCGGCCCGCCACCTGTTAAATCACGAACTCACGGTAAACCTGATCCTCCTGGCCGATGAGATGAAATTAAAGGGGGACCCAGGTAAAAATTTTGAAATAGCCCAGAGGAGCGGGATGAACATTTACACTGTAAAGGACGAAAGGGATTGGGACGAACTCTTTCCGTTTATAGAAAGGGCTGATGTGGTGGTGGATGCCATCTTCGGTACCGGGTTAAAGAGGAAGATAGAGGGCCTTTACGCTAAGGCCATAGAGGACATAAACCTTCTGGCCCCCATGGTGGTTTCCGTGGACCTTCCCTCCGGGGTGTCTTCGGAGGACGGGTCTATAATGGGGGTGGCGGTGGAGGCTGACATTACGATAACCTTTGAGGCGCTGAAATTCGGGCACATATTCCCCCCCGGAGAGGATTACTGCGGAGACATAGAGGTGGTTAAAATAGGGATTCCCCCGGAGGCCTATTACGACGAGGAACTTCCCTACCGCTTCACCCATCCGGACGGGCTTTTCCCGGCAAAGCTCTTCCGGCGCCCTTCCCTGACCCATAAGGGAGATTACGGGCATGTTCTGGTGGTGGCCGCAAGCCAGGGGAAAACCGGGGCAGCTGCCATGGCTGCCAGCGCCGCCTTAAGGTCCGGAGCCGGCCTGGTAACCCTGGCAGCTCCCCAGGAGGTGCTTCCCTACATACCCATCCCCCCTGAGATAATGACCTTTCCCCTGCCGTCGTCCGCAGGGAGGATAAGCGCCCGGGCCATTCCCCTAATAGAGGAAATGCTGAAGGGAAAAACTGTCCTGGCAGCCGGCCCGGGACTGGGAACCTGGGAGGAGACGGGAAGATTCCTCCTGGCCCTCCTTCAGAAGGCGGATATTCCCCGGGTTTTGGATGCGGACGCGCTCAACCTTATAGCCCCGACAGGAAGTATACCCGGGGAGGGCTTAACGGTCCTCACTCCCCATCCTGGAGAGTTCTCCAGGCTAACCTCCCTGCCCAAGAAGGAGAACCTCAGGGAAAGGCTGGAGGAGGCCAGAAAATTCGCCAGGGAAAGGGGTCTCTACTTGGTGCTGAAGGGATACCGGACGGTTATTGCCGCCCCCGATGGAACGGCTTATATAAATTCCACCGGAAATCCCGGGATGGCCACAGGGGGAAGCGGGGATGTCCTTACGGGAATTATAGCGGGTTTCCTGGCCCAGGCCGAACCGGAGGAAGCCGAGGAGGCCATTGTGGAGGCCGTGGGATATCACGGCCTGGCCGGAGACCTGGCAGCCTCGGAGCTTACCCAACCCTACGTAACCGCCACCGACATCCTGGAATTCCTGCCGGAGGCCTTCAAGGAAAATGCATGAATACATCTCCCAGAGCGAGGAGGATACCCTGAATATTGCCAGGCAATTTGCCCAATCCCTGGAAGGGGATGAGGTGGTTCTTATCTACGGCCCCCTGGCCAGCGGGAAAACAGTATTTGTAAAGGGCATGGCCATGGGACTGGGAATAGATGAAAACCTCGTATCCTCCCCTACCTTTACCATAATGAACATTTACTCCGGAGAAAAACTGCTTTTCCATCTGGACCTCTACAGGGCTGAGGAGAAGGAGCTTTCCCTCCTGGGTATTGAGGACTTCCTGGGGATGGGAGTTCTGGCGGTGGAATGGGGGGAAAAGGCCGAAGCCCAGCCCTGGGCCCGGGGCAGCATAAAGGTCAAAATAAAGCCCGGACCCAAAACCAGGTTGATAGTGATAGAGAGATAGGGGGAAACTTTGATTTACCTTGCCGTTGTCTTCTTTTTTACGGCGGCCTTCCTGTTCATATACTCCCTGTTTCTGCTCAAGCCTTTCACCCGAAAAAGGAAGCACCTTCTTCGCTTTGCATATCTTTTGTCCTTTGCAGCCCTGGTAATGGTTCTCTATTCCAGGGGCTACTTAACTCCTCTGCTCATCGCCTCCTTTCTCTCTCTCCTTCTGAGCTACATAGCCTGGGAGGTTTCCCTTTACTTCCTCAGGAGATAATTTTGATTTTGAGTTCTTCCAGTTGTTCCGGTGCCACCCCGGAAGGGGCACCTGTAAACAAGCAAAGGGCCGAGGTGGTTTTGGGAAAGGCTATAACATCCCTTATGGACTCCTCCCCCGCCGCCATCATCACCATCCTGTCAAAACCGAAGGCTATCCCCCCGTGGGGAGGGGCTCCGTAATCCAGAGCCTTAAGGAGAAAGGAAAATTTGCTTTCCTCCACCCCCAGGAGCCTTAAAACCCTTCTCTGCACCTGCGACCTGTGTATCCTGATGCTTCCCCCGCCTATCTCCACTCCGTTTAGAACCAGGTCATAGGCCCTGGCCCTGACTTTAAGGGGCTCTTCCTCAAGGATTGAAAGGTCCTCCTCCTTGGGGGAGGTGAAGGGATGGTGATTGGAAGCAAGCCTTCCTTCCTCGTCCCTCTCAAAGAGGGGGAAATCCACTATCCATAGGGCTTTGAATCCCTCCAGCTCTATTTTCTTCAACTCCGCCACTGCCTGCCTGAGAAAGCCCATAAATTTTTCCACGCCGATACCGGCCATGAAGAGGGCCAGGTCCCCTTCCCCCAAGGAAAGGGCCTCGGCTATTCTCTCCCTCCAGGCCTCCTCCCCCCGGAGGCTGCCTGAAAAGCCCTTCTCTGACCTTTTCATCCAGAGAAGACCCTTAGCCCCGGCGGATTTCACCCTTTCCTCCAGAGTTTCTATCTCCCTTCTGGAAAGCCCCCCCGGAACCTTCATTCCCAGGAGCCTTCCCCCGGCCTCCAGGGCCTGGCCAACTATCCTGTTGCCTCCGGGACCAAATCCAGAAAGGTCCTTTATCTCGTAGGGAATCCTCAGGTCCGGAGAATCGGTGCCGTATCTTTCCATCGCCTCCCGATAGCTCATCACCGGAAAGGGAGGCTCAAGCTCTATCCCGGCAACGGAGAAGGCCTCCCTCATCAGGCCCTCCGCCACCCTCATCACATCCTCCTCTTCCACGAAGCTCATCTCCAGGTCTATCTGGGTAAATTCAGGCTGGCGATCAGCCCTGAGGTCCTCATCCCTGAAGCAGCGGGCAAACTGAAAGTATCTCTCAAACCCGGATATCATGAGGATCTGCTTGAAAAGTTGAGGGGACTGGGGTAGGGCGTAGAACCTTCCGGGATAATTCCTGGATGGGACCAGAAAATCCCTGGCCCCCTCCGGGGTGGACCTCGTCAGTATCGGGGTCTCTATTTCCACAAATCCCTGGGAGTCTAAGAATTTTCTAACGGCCATGGACATGCGGTGGCGGAGAAGGAGGTTGCGCTGCATCTTGGGCCGGCGAAGGTCAATATAGCGGAATCTAAGGCGAACTTCCTCGCTTACCTCAATTTCGTCGCTTATGGGGAAAGGCGGGGTTCTGGAGGGATTGAGTACCCTTATTTCCTTTACCTCCACCTCCACATCTCCGGTGGGAAGGTTGGGGTTCTTTGCCTCCCTCTCCCTGACGGTGCCCCGAACCTCCACCACCCACTCGGGCCTGAGCCGGGCCAGTTCCCTCCCCCCAACCACCTGCACTAACCCTGTCCTGTCCCTTATATCTGCGAAGACTAGGGAGCCCAGGTCCCTCACCCTTTGAACCCATCCCTTCAAAAGCACATCCTTGCCCCGATAGGAAAGGTTGAGACTTCCGCACCAGGTCCTCATCTCAGTATGTACATCACCCAGCCGAACAATATGGAGCCCACCACCATCCAGAGGAAGCTCTTTATGCCGTAAATCAGCCTTTCCCTCTTCCCTTCCTTCCTTATTACAGCCAGGTCCAGGGATGCGGGAACCGAGAAGAGAAGCAGAACTAAAAGATAGCTCTTCATCTCCCCTCCAGAAGGTATCCCACCTTGGCTGTGGCCAGGTAGTTTATAAGCCCCCCTCCCATAATGAAGAAGGTTCCGTAATCGCTGGACCAGCTTACTTTTATCTTGGCCCCCCATCCCAGGAGCTTTCCCGCGAAAAAGAGAAGGCCATTGCCCAGCTGAGCAAAGGTAAGGAAAACCGTCAGGGGAGAGCCCTCATTGGGCCCCACAAATCTGCCCCCGAGAATCAATCCCACGAAGAAGAAATAAATTATGGAAAAAAATATTATTATTCCGTCCCTTCGCCTTCCCAGAAGGTAAAAACCCGAACCGGGTATTAACCAGGAAAGGGTCATGTATAGCCAGGCTCTGGATTCCATAGCCATTAATATAAACAAAAATTGCCCCCTTTTCAAGAAAAAGGCTAAAATGAAAGCATGAAAGGCTGGGACGCAATAATAATTGGAGGCGGAATAATAGGGCTTTCCACCGGGTATTACCTGGCGAAAAAGGGGAAAAGGGTTCTCATTCTTGAAAAAAGGGAATTGGGAGCCGGTTCCACCAGCCGATGCATCGGGGGAATCCGCCAGCAGTTCTCCACCCCGGGTTCCATAAAGCTGGCCATGAAGTCGGTGGAGCTTTTCTCTAAAATGGAAGGAGAATTCGGCTTTTCCGTGGAGTTTGTCCAGACGGGCTATCTTTTCTTGGTGTTCACAGAGAAGCAGAAGGAAAAATTCCTGCAGGTAATGGAACTGCAGAGGTCCCTGGGCCTGGAGGTTTATTTCCTGGATGGGAAGGAGGTGAAGGAGCTTGTCCCGGGGATAGAAACGGAGGAGCTTCTGGGAGGGGTCTATTCCCCCAAGGACGGGCAGGCCTATCCCTTCGCTGTTCTCAGGGGAATGGCCGAAGGAATTTGCAAAAGGGGCCTGGTCAAAAGAAGAACAAGGGTGGTGGAGATTTTGTCCCGGGGAGGGGAAGTGAAGGGGGTTTTAACATCCAACGGGGAGAGATTTTACGCTCCTGTGGTGGTCAATGCCGCAGGTCCCTGGGCTAAGGAAGTGGGAATAATGGCAGGGGTGAAGCTTCCCTTGGAGCCTGAAAGGCACGAGGCCTTCATAACCTCCCGCCTTCCTTACCGGGCCATCCCCATGATTGTGGATTACAGACCGGACGGAGGTTATTTTCAGCAGAGACCCAACGGCCAGATCATCGGATGTTATACCCCGAAGCCCCGGATTCCTGGGGCCAGGGTTGATTCCTCCTTTGAATTTCTAAGGGAAATGAGCTACAGGATAGTGAGGGTGATACCCTGGTTAAAGGAGGGGCTGGTTCTTCGCCAGTGGGCCGGAGCCTACACCATGACCCCCGATGGAAGCCCCATCGTGGACGAAACTGAGCTTCAAGGCTTCTATGTGGCGGCGGGCATGAGCGGACACGGCTTCATGTTCGGGCCAGCCGTGGGATGGGCCTTGGCGGAGAAGATCGCCGGGGGGAAATGGCCCCTCCCCATGGAGGAATTTTCCCTCAGGAGGGAGTTTTCTTCTGAGGAGGCCTTGAAGTAAGGCCCAACTTTTCCCTGGTTTTTTCCTCTATTTCCTGGAGGAGCTCCTGCTTGGAAGAAAGGAGTCTCTTCACATTCTCCCTTCCCTGGCCCAGTCTTTCCCCTTTGTAGGAATACCATGAACCCGCCTTTTCTATTATTCCCGCGGCCAGGGCTGCATCCAGTACATCCCCTATTCTGTCTATACCCCTGCCGTAAATCAGCTCCAGGACTGCCTCCCGGAAGGGAGGAGCCAGCTTGTTCTTCACTATCTTCACTTTGACGAGGTTCCCCACCGTTTTATCCCCCTGTTTAATGGAAGTCTGTCTGCGCACCTCGGCCCTTATGGAAGCGTAAAACTTAAGCGCCCTTCCTCCGGGGGTGGTCTCCGGATTCCCGAACATGATCCCAATTTTCTCCCTTACCTGGTTTATAAATATCAGGGCAGTATTGGACTTGTTGACTATTCCCGCCAGCTTTCTCAAAGCCTGGCTCATAAGCCTCGCCATAAGGCCCACATGGGAGTCGCCCATTTCGCCTTCCAGTTCCGCCTTGGGCACTAAGGCAGCCACTGAGTCCACCACTATAACATCCACAGCCCCGCTTCTTACCAATATTTCAGCAATTTCCAGGGCCTGTTCCCCGTAATCCGGCTGGGAGATAAGAAGCTCCTCCACATTCACCCCCAGGGCCCTGGCGTAATTGGGGTCCAGGGCGTGCTCCGCGTCTATGAAGGCGGCCTTGCCTCCCCTTCGCTGGGCTTCTGCTATTACATGCAGGGCCAGGGTGGTCTTTCCTGAGGATTCCTGCCCGTAAATCTCGGAGATCCTTCCCCTGGGAAATCCTCCTATACCCAGGGCTGCGTCCAAGGAAATGCTTCCGGAGGGTATAACATCTATTTTTACATGGGCGCCCCTTTCCCCCAGCTTCATTATGGAACCCTTTCCGAAGGTCCTCTCTATGTAGTCCATGGCCGCTCTCAGCTTCTTTTCCCTATCCTGGTCTGCCATTTTATCCTCCCAAGATTTTTTTAGTTATTATTTTAAGCTCCGCCAGGGCTTCCCCGGCGTCCTGAAATCTCCTCCCCCTCTCCTTTTCAAGGCACTTCAGAATAAAATGGTCCAGCTCCTCTGGAAGGCCTGGTCTTATGGCAGAGGGAGGAAGGGGGGGCTCCTCTATGTGCTTCTTCATAACCTCCAGCCTATCCTTTCCTAAAAATGGGGGCCTTCCTGTCAAAAGATGGTATAGGGTAGCTCCCGCGGAGTAAATATCGCTCCTTTCGTCCACTGCCGCTCCAGTGCACTGCTCCGGAGACATGTAGAAGGGGGTTCCCGATATTTTTCCCTTCTCCTTCTCTATCTCAGAGGCAAGAACCGCCAGTCCGAAATCCATGACCTTCAGCTTCCTTTCCTTGGTAAGCATTATGTTTTGTGGTTTTATGTCCCTGTGGATAACCCCGTTTTTGTGGGCATAGTGAAGGGCTGAGAAGAGTTTGGAGGCAACGAAAAGAATCTGTTTCACGGTAAACTTGCCTTTCCTGCGCAGATAATCCAGCAGGGTCTCCCCCTCCAGATATTCCATGGCTATGAAATACCTATCGTTGAATTTTCCCACATCGTAAATTATCACAATGTTGGGATGGGAAAGTTTGGCGGCGGTTTTCGCCTCGGCCAGAAACCTTTCTATGGCCCTTTTGTTGAGGTCCAGCTCCTTTTTCAGAAGCTTCAAGGCCACTATCCTGTTGAGAACCGTATCCTCCGCCTTGTAGACCGCCCCCATTCCTCCCTTCCCTATAAGCCCAAGAAGGCGGTACCTCTTTTGGGGCTGAGATGTTTTCTCCTCCAGCTCCTTCAATTTATTAACCGCCTGGGCCAGCTTCTGCATCCTCTCCTTGGCGTCCAGGTAATTAACATCAAGGCTGCTCACGGATTTGAATATCTCGTAAGCCTCCTGGTATCTGCCCTGGGCCTCGGCTATAAGGCCAAGGAAGTAATATATGTCCAGGTTGGACTTGGAGATGGGTTCCCCCTTGAGGGCTATTTTGAACCTCTCCTCCGCCAGCTCGTAATCCTTCCTGTCAAGGAAAAGTTTACCCAATATAAAGCTTGCCCTTTCAAAATCAGGGTCTTCCCTCTCCACCTTCTGAAGATCCTCCACCGCCAGCTCCTCATCCCCTATGTAGTAGTAAGCTATGGAACCCGCCTGAAACCATTCCCTGGCCTTGCGGAAATAGGACTCGGCCTTCCTGTAAAGCTCCTCCTTTTTTATTCCATCGGTCTCATTATCGGCCAGCTCCTTCACTATGGCCCCTGCCTTGCTGAACTCTCCGGCCCTTTCGTAGGCTTCCAGAGCCCTTTCCAGGTTTCCGGAAAGTTTGAATAGTTCCCCGGCCTTGTTCCATAAGCCTTCCTGATAATAACATTCCGCCGCCCTGTCTAAGCGTCCGTTCCACTCGTAAAGCTCCGCTGCCCTGGCAAAATCCCCGGCCTTCTCAAAATGTTCGGCGGCCTCCAGCTGTTTTCCTTCTTCTTGAAAATGCTCCCCCAGGAGCAAATGATACTTCTTCTCGTCGCCTGCCCTCTTATAAAGTTCCGCCGCCTTCTTGAGCTCCCCCTCTTCTCCGTATTCCCCCGCAGCCTCCCGGTACTTACCCTGCCTCTCCAGGATCCGGGCCGCCACCCCATGCCACCTCACTTTCCGGGCCAGGGTAAGGGCTTCTTCCCAGTCTCCGTTTTTTTCATAAAGCTCTATGGCCTTCTCTAAGGCGGCCCTGGCCGAGGGTCTCAGTTCCCTGGAGTCAAGCATCATCTGCTCCACCCAGGCCTTAAAACTTTCAGCGGCCTCTTTGTATTTTCCAGCTTTTTCGTAGTAAATACCTGCCCTGTCCAGCAGCCCTATCCCTTTGTAAATTTCTGCGGCTTCCTCCCAACGGCCGTTTTCCTCCAGGAGCTGAGCTGCCTCCTGCTTCCTCCCCACCTCTTCGTAGACCTTCACCGCTGCATCAATGTCCTTCAGCTTGTTCAGAAAAATCCTTACTGCCATGTCGTAATTACCGCTCTCTTTGTAAAGCTCCGCCGCCTTCCTCAATTTTCCCTTCTCCTCGTACATGGCTGCCGCCTCCCATAGCATCTGTCCCTGCCTGTACATTTCTTCGGCCTTATCCAGCATCCCCAGGTCTTTATAATGTCTGGCGGCCTCCGCATAGTTTTTAGCCTTCTCTGCCTTCCGGGCAGCCCTGAGCTTGGCCTCCTTCTTCCCGAAGAAAAATCCCACCAGCCTGTCTATACCACTGAATTCCCGGGTTTTCTCCTCTTTGCCCTCCAAATACAACCTCCTTTCAAAAGTATGCCATCGTCAGATAACCCTGTCAACAAACCCTATTTTACATAGCCCAGGCTCCTTAAATTCTCCAAGGTTTTCTTAGAAATTTTTCCCCTCCTTTTCCTCCCTTTAAACCTACGGCTCTCCCTCTGGTATTCTTTAAGGAGCCTGTCCCTCAGGCGAGCCAGCCGGGAAATCTTAATGGAGCTCAGGGGAAGGGGGTGCATCTCCAGGGGATCGGAGGAGATATCGTAAAGATAATAAGCGGAAAGACCCAGGTGCTTCCTCCCCCTTTCGGAAATAAAGTTAAGTTTTTCAGGATAGGATACCACCGCGTGGCCCATAAGACCCAGGATTAGGAGCCTGCGGTGGGGCTCCGGCTTGAGGAGGCTGGTGCCGGTGAGGGGATAGGGAAATTTAAACCCCAGAAGTTCCGCCACCGTGGGAGTCACATCCATAAGGCTTACCGCCTCCCTTATTCTCCTGGGTTTTTCCCGGGGCAGATGAAGGATTAAAGGTATTCTCGCAGAGGAATTGAAGGGAAGGGGACCGTGGTCAAAGAAAAGGTTGTGTTCTCCAAGCTCCTCCCCGTGGTCTGCGGAGATGATAACCACGCTCCTCTTTAAAAGGCCCTCCTCCCTAAGCTTTTGCAAAACCTTCCCCACATAGAAGTCCACCTTCCTTATTTCCCCATCGTATCTGGCCACATAGTAGCCTGAATAGGGATGGAGGTTAAGGTGCACCCAATTACCTTCCCCCACCACGATTTTCTTCTTAACCTCCCTTATGTCCTTCCCCCTTTCCTGCTTCACCACCCACCTTTCCCCGGGCTGATATGGGGCGTGGGGGTCTATGTAATGAAGCCAGAGGAAAAAGGGCTTATCCCTGTGCTTCTCTATAAATCGGAGGGCAGTTTCGGTAATCAATGCGGCAGAAGCCTCCTTGTTCCCTTCCCTCTTCCATACTTCATCGTAAAGGTCAAAACCCTGGGCGAATCCGAAGTCCCTGTCCAGGTTCCCGTTAAAAACCGAGGCCCCCGTGACATATCCCCTCCTTTTAAGGGCCTCCGCCAGGGTAAAAAACTCCTCCCTCAGGGTGCCCAGATTGGGCTTTATCTTCAAAACCGAAGGGTGAAGGCCCGTAAGCATGGAGGCTATGGAGGCGGAGGTTTTGGGGATGGTGCAGAAGGCGCTTTCATAAACCCAGGCATCCCGGGCAAAACGGTCTATATTGGGGGAGGTTTTAAGCTGATAGCCGTAGAGGGAAAGGTGATCGGCCCTGAGGGCGTCTATGGTTATTATAACCACATTGAGTCTGCCCGGCTTCTCTACGCAATGGGATAGGGCAAGAAGAAGGGCCATCATGAAAAATAAAACAAACCTCTTCATGCTTAAATTATACCCTATCTGGGACTTTCCTGAATATCCAACACTATGGCCTCTAAAACCAGCTGAAAGCCCAGAATGAGGGGGAGAACGGAGAGCATAACCGTGCCTGTGCTGGCGGTGATGCCGGTCCTTATGCTCTTTATCCAGTGGTAGGCCCCGAAGCCCACCCCCCACAGGAGCATCAAAATTCCGAGGAAAAGAAAAAGCGCGATGGGAGAAAAATCTCTGAGGACATACTTCTGATATATGCGGTAAAAAAACCTCTTGAGAAGAAGCCAGGGAAAGGTCAGAATCACAGAGCTCAGCTTTATCCCGGACTCCTCCTCCCCGTAAATGGCCGGTATTGGCACATCCTTCACCCTGAACCTCCTTATGTTCAGGTGAACCAGCATGTCGTTTTCAAAGAAGTATCCGTTGTGAATTCTGTCCAGGGGAAGTGCCTCCAGGGCCCTTCTGGTTATGGCAGTAAATCCATTCTGTGGGTCAAAAATGTGCCAGTATCCAGAGGCAAGCTTGGTCAAAAAGGTAAGAATTATGTTGCCCACAAGGCGGACCAAGGGCATTCTCCTTAGATTTTTCCCTTCCAGGAACCTGTTTCCCTTGGCATAGTCGTAACCCTCCTCCACCACGGCATCCAGAAGGGATGGCAGCTTCTCCATGGGCATCTGCCCGTCGCCATCCACCTTCACCACCACATCAGCCCCCATCTCCAGGGCCCTTCTATAGCCCCTCTTTGTGGCCCCTCCCACACCAAGATTATCCTCGTTTCTCAAAAGCACCACCCTGGGGGCTGCCACTTCCATCACAACCCTGCTCGTATTATCGCTGCTGGCATCGTCCACCACCACTATCCCGTCCACGAAGGGGGGAACGCTCCCTACCACACCCCCTATGAACCTCTCCTCATTGTGGGCGGGTATTACCACAAAAATTTTTTTCCCTTTATACATTTAACATAATTTTAACAGAAGGGTAATCTTCGCTTAAATTTATTAAGGTATATTGAGGTTGAAAATTAGCATGGGAGGTGTAAATGAGAAAGTTTCTAAGGACTTTCTTAACAGGGCTCCTTTTAATCGTAGGGAGTTGTCTGGCAGGAGAAGGTAAATTCTCAGGTCTGGTTTACGCCGACTACTACCACATGTTCTCCAATCATCAGGAAAGCCTTCAGGGAAGAAACGGATTCTGGTTCAGAAGGCTTTATTTTACCTACGACTACAGGTTCTCTTCCTCCTTCTCCATGAGGGTGAGATTTGAAGCGGCCAGCAGCGGGGACTTCACCAGCAGGGCCCCTTTGATTCCCTTCGTAAAGGACCTTTACCTTAAATGGAGCAAAGGGTCCCACTCCTTAATAATGGGCATCTCCCCCACCCCCACCTTCAGCAAAGTAGAGAAGATCTGGGGCTACAGATCTGTGGAGAAGACCCCCCTTGACCTCTACAAGATGGCCTCTTCCCGGGATACGGGCGTTTCCCTTATGGGACATCCGGGAATATTTTACTACCACATAATGTTGGCCAACGGAGAGGGGACCAAATCGGAGGTAAACCCCCAGAAAAGCGTTTACGCATCCCTGGGGATGAGCCCCATCAGGGGCCTTTACATTGAAGGATATGGGGATTTCAGAAAGGGAGAAAGTGTCCATACCGATGTTTACACATACCAGGGATTTATCTCCTACTCCAGCAGTAAACTTGCCCTGGGGGGCCTTTTCGCTCAGCAAAAACTCCAGATTATGGAAGGGGGAGAGAAAAGCATAAGGGTAGCTTCTGCCTTCCTGCGGATAAAAATGGGGAAGAGAATAGCGCTTCTGGCAAGGGCGGATAGGGTTATGGACCCCCTTCCTATGGGCTATAAAGTCTCATATCTGCCCCTGGATTCCACCTCCCCCTTCACCCTTCTCATCTTCGGCGCAGACTACAGGTGGGCAAAGGGAATCAGCCTTATTCCCAATGTGGAGATCGTAAATTACGACGACCTGGAGAAGGGGGACCTCGTTGGAAAAATAACCTTATACTACAAATGGTAAAAGGAGGAAAAATGAAAAGATTACTCTCTCTAATCATAGCAATTTCCCTGGCGGGGCTTGCCACCGCAGGGAAAGCAAGGGAATTAACTGGGGCGGGTGCCACCTTCCCCTATCCCCTTTATTCAAAATGGTTTGACATTTACCACAACGAAACCGGGATAAAGGTCAACTATCAGGCCATAGGCTCCGGGGGAGGCATAAGGCAGCTTCTCAACAAAACTGTGGACTTCGGAGGGACGGATGCCTTTATGAGCGAGGAGGAACTCACCAAATCCCCTGAAAATCCCATTCTTCACTTCCCTACCTGTATAGGGGCAGTAGTTATCACCTACAATCTCCCCGGCAGTCCTGCTCTAAAATTGACTCCAGAGGTAATTTCTTCCATCTTTCTGGGGAAGATAAGGAAATGGGACCATCCCGACATAAAGAGAACTAACCCTGGAATAGAACTCCCATCTCTCCCAATAGTGGTAGTTCACCGCTCCGATGGTAGCGGGACCACCTTCGTCTTCAGCGATTATCTCTCAAAGGTAAGCCCTGAGTGGAGAGATAAGGTTGGAAGGGGAAAATCTCTGAGATGGCCTGTGGGTCTCGGGGCCAAGGGAAACCCCGGGGTTGCGGCCCTTGTAAAGCAAATAAAGGGGGCCATAGGTTATGTGGAGCTGGCTTATGCGGAGAAAAATTCTCTCCCCTACGCCTCCATCAGGAACAGAGCCGGAAACTTCATAAAGCCTACCCTGAAGAGCATTTCCCTGGCAGCGGATGTCCCCCTTCCCCCGGACACCAGGGTCTCCATAACCGATACCAAATCCCCTCAGGGATACCCAATAGCAAGCTTCACCTGGATAATTTTCTACAAAGAGCAGAACTATAAGAATCGTTCCTACGAGAGGGCAAAGGAAATGCTACAATTGTTCTGGTGGATGATTCACCAGGCTCAACAGTATAACGAATCTCTCCTTTACGGACGCCTTCCACAGACTGCGGTAAGGACTGCTGAGAAAATTCTAAAGTCCGCCACCTACCGAGGAAAGCCCATATTAAGGTGAGGAGATGAAAAGAAGAACCCCCTTTTTCTTATCCCTGCTTATAGCAGCCCTGATAGTAGTGGGGGTTCTTCTTGCCTCCTTCTTTAGCATTACGGTCTCGTCTCTTCCTGCTCTTAAGAAGTTCGGACTGGACTTTTTTCTGGGTAAGCAGTGGGACCCTCCGGCCAAAGTATTCGGAGCCCTTCCCTTCCTCATAGGAACCCTCATTACCTCTTTTCTGGCCCTTTTATTTTCCCTGCCCTTTTCCCTTTCCATATCCATTCTCTTAGGGGAATACCTCAAAAAAGGGAGGTTAGCCTCTCTTTTAAAAAGCCTGGTGGACCTCATAGCGGCCGTTCCTTCAGTTATCTACGGCTTCTGGGGCCTACAGGTTCTGGTCCCCTGGATGAGGGAATTTGAGATGAAAATAGGGGTGTCCCCTTACGGGGTTGGAATCCTCACCGCCTCCTTTATCCTTTCCGTCATGATCATTCCCAACACCGCTTCCATAGCCAGGGAGGTCCTGGAGTTAGTGCCCGCGGACCTGAAGGAAGCAGCCTATTCCCTGGGAGCCACCAGATATGAGGTCATAAAACGGGTTTCCATTCCCTACGCCAAATCGGGAATCCTGGCGGGTGTTCTGCTCTCTTTAGGAAGGGCTCTGGGAGAGACCATGGCCGTAACCATGGTCATAGGAAACAGCAATGTAATCCCCAGAGACATATTCTCCCCTGCAAATACCATGGCCAGTGTGATAGCTAACGAGTTCACCGAGGCCACAGGAAATCTTTACTATTCATCCCTTATAGCCATAGGGTTTTTCCTTTTTTTAATAACGGCTGTCTTCAGCATACTGGGCAGGCACATAATAAAAAGGAGTTCGCTCAAATGAAGGGGCTCAAATGGAGATTGGCAAAGGACAGGCTCTTTCGAGGGCTGGTATATCTTTTATCCCTGCTTTCCATTTCGCCCTTGATCATAATTCTGCTCTATATCTTCAAAAGAGGATTGAAGGTAATAAATTGGAGTTTTTTGACTCATCTACCCAAACCCGTGGGGGTAGAGGGAGGAGGGGTTGCCAACGCCATTGTGGGAACCATCATACTGGTATTTATAGCCGTCTTAATATCAACCCCCTTGGGAATCTGGGCAGGCCTTTATCTCTCGGAAAAACGCCGCGGACTCTTCCCCGAAGTAGTAAGGGTGGCGGTGGACATACTTCAGGCCATCCCCTCCATAGTGGTGGGAATTATCGCCTATCTTTGGGTGGTAAAACCCATGGGAAGGTTCTCCGCTCTTTCCGGAGGTATAGCCCTCTCTATTATGATGCTCCCCATGGTGGTAAGAAGCACCGAGGAGGTTCTTAAGCTAATACCTCCCTACATAAAGGAGGCTTCCTTGGCACTGGGAGTGCCATACTGGAGAACTGTGCTGAAAGTAATTATACCCGCCGGCCTTCCGGGAATACTTTCCGGGGTTCTTCTGGGAATTTCCAGGGTAGCCGGGGAGACTGCCCCTCTGCTTTTTACCGCCTTCGGCAACCAATTCATGAACTGGAACATACTTAAACCGGTAAACGCCCTCCCTCTTTTAATATTCAATTACGCCATGAGCCCTTACGAAGAATGGAAGAGGCTGGCCTGGGGGGCATCTGCTTTGCTGATCATTATGGTTCTGACGGTAAACATTATTTCAAGATTGGCAGGTAGAAGATGGAAAGTCCAATTATAAGAACGGAAAATTTAAGTGCCTATTACGGCGATTTTAGGGCATTGAATTCCATAACCATAGCCTTTCCCCAAAATAAGGTCACTGCGGTTTTAGGGCCCTCCGGATGCGGAAAAAGCACATTTATTAGATGCCTGAACAGGATGCACGAAATTGTGGAGGGAGCCAGGGTAGAAGGTAAGGTTCTCTTAAGGGACAGGAATATATATGAAATGGAGCCCACTCTCGTTAGAAGGAAAATCGGAATGGTATTTCAAAAACCCAACCCCTTTCCCACCATGACCATCTATGACAATGTCATAGCGGGATACAAACTTAATGGCATAAAGCTGAAGAAAAGTCAGGCGGACGAGATCGTGGAAGAATCCCTGCGGAAAGCTGCCCTATGGGACGAAGTTAAAGACCATCTACACAAGAGGGGAACCTTCCTTTCGGGTGGGCAGCAACAGAGGTTGTGCATAGCCAGAGCTCTGGCCATGAGGCCCGAGGTCCTTTTGCTGGACGAGCCCACCTCCGCCCTTGACCCAGTGGCCACTTCCAGGATTGAGGAGTTAATAGAAGAGTTAAAGGAAACTGTTACAATTATACTGGTGACTCATAACATAGGGCAGGCAAGCAGGGTTTCTGACTTCACAGCCTTCTTTTACCTGGGCGAACTGGTGGAATTCGGACCCACACAAAGTCTCTTCACCGTGCCCAAGGACAAAAGAACAGAAGAATACCTTATAGGAAAATTCGGATAAGGGGGGCCCATGCTCAGAAATAAAATCCTTCTTCTTAAAGAAAAGATCACGGAGATGGCCACCCTGGTGGAGGATATGCTGGAGGAGGCCAAGGCCGGACTTTTAAACAAGGATGGAAACCTATTGAAAACTGTGATCGAAAAAAAGGAGCCAGTGGTTAACTCCATGGAAGTAGAAATAGACGAATTCTGCACTGAAATAATAGCTCTTTACGAGCCCAAGGCCAGTGACCTGAGATTTGTATTAACTGCCCTCAAAATGAACAACGATCTGGAAAGGATCGCCGACCATGCGGTGAACATTTCGGAAAGCGGGCTGTTTCTCATTGAAAGGCCTCAGGTGAAACCATTAATTGACATACCGAGGATGGCAGACGAGGCCATATCCATGATCAAGGACAGCATAATGGCTTTTCTCCAGGGAGACGCCAAACTGGCCAGAGAGGTTCTCCAAAGGGACGATGTGGTTGACAGCCTCCGGGATCAAATAATAAGGGAACTGTTAACCTATATGGCCTCCGACCCCTCCACCATTGAAAGGTCCCTGGAGCTCATAAGGATTGCCCATAATCTTGAACGAGCCGCAGAC